>Ga0209633_10000285_pt1 | contig 60694 bp, 58 predicted proteins | sample Cruoilmetagenom1_FD_187290 | JGI IMG/M metagenome (GOLD analysis project Ga0209633, IMG submission 187290) | Oil polluted marine microbial communities from Coal Oil Point, Santa Barbara, California, USA - Sample 1 (SPAdes) (version 2) | ecosystem: Environmental > Aquatic > Marine > Oil seeps ... | reverse complement strand
TTTGTTGTTTTCAAAACATATAAAATATTTATTATCAGTATAATATACGATTTTAACCTCTCTAAAGAAAGCTTTTAATAGTGAATTTTAGTAGATTTTATATTCTATTTTAGATGCGTTTGCCCTGTTGACATATGTCATCTGCTAGTTTATATAAAATTATATTTTTACATTGCGGTGAATTTTCTAATAAACCCCTATTTTACTAACCCAAATGGAAGACTTAAATAATAAAAAATACTTGAAAAAAGTTGAACCCCTAATTGAACGCAGTCATTCTATTGTAGTTCAATGGAAAAATACACCCAATTGGCCTATTGAACATATTTCAAATAATGTTGAAACTATTTTAGGATATACTACAGATGAATTTCTAACTGGTGCTGTTTTATACGCAAACATCATTCATCCAAATGATTTAGACCGTGTAAAAAAGGAAGCTAAATCTTTTGAAAAGAATGATATAAAGAATTATAAACACAAACCTTATCGATTAATTTGTAAAAATGGAATTATTAAATGGTTTAAAGATGATACAAAGGCCATAATAAACAAGGCTGGAAAAATTATTAGTTATGATGGTGTTTTAACTGACATTTCAGATGCCATACTAGCAAAAGAAGAAATTTTAAAAGAAAAAGAAAAAATAAATTCTATTTTATCTAGCTTTCAGGATGGTGTTTATATAAGTGATAATAATTTTAATATTTCAGAATTAAACGAAAGAATGAAAAAAATTATTGGGAATAATGCTGTAGGAGAAAAATGTTATCATGCCATTTTTGGAAATTCCGAGCCTTGCTTTTGGTGTTATTATAACGATTTAAAACGAGGAAAATCTATTCTATTTGAAAAAGACCTTCATAAAAAAACATATTTAATTAGGGCAATTTTACTAGAAGATAATGCAAAAATGACCATTTATCATGATATTTCAGATTTTAAAAGTCTTGAAAACGAACTTAAATCTAAAAATAAAAAACTTCAAAAACTCAATAAGCAAATAACCTTAGAAAAAGAGCGTTTTAAAAACATTGTTGAAAATACTGGAGAATGGATATGGGAAATAGACACAAAAGGCAATTTTATTTATAGTAATTCTCTTGTAAAAAATATTAGTGGTTTTTCGTCTAAAGAAATTATAACAAAAAATATTTTACATATTGTCGACAAAAAACATAAAGAAAATTTAACCAAAATTCTTCAAAAAAAAATTGCTCAGCATCAAGGTTGGCGTAATACAGAAATTAAGTTTACTCACAAAAATGGCTCCATACGCTACGTTGAAAGTAATTCAGTACCAATATTAAATGAAAAAGGAGTTATAAAAGGTTTTAGAGGTGTTAACCAAGACATTACAAAAAGAAAACTTGAGGAAAAAGAAAAAGAAAAATTATTAACGGCTGTTGAACAAAGCCCAAATGCAATTATTATTACTGATCTTGAAAGTAATATTGAGTATATAAATCCAACTTTTGAAAATTATTACGGCTATACTTTAAAAGAAGTTAAAGGAAAAAATCCTAAAATTTTAAAATCTGGTCATCATTCCAATTCCTTTTATGCTGATTTACATAAAACCATTAACTCAGGTAAAATTTGGAAAGGAGAAATCCTTAACAAAACTAAAAAAGGTAATTTAATTTGGGTAAGTGTAACCATTTCCCCTATGGTTAATAGCTTTGGTAAAGTAGTTAATTATATTGGAGTTCAACAAGACATAACTAAGCAAAAAGAAATTGATACTCAATTAGAAAAAACCCTTCAAAAACTTAAAGAAAAAGAAGCCTTTTTAAATAACATATTTCAGACTGCTGCTGAGGGTTTTTGGATAATTAATAATGAGGCAATTACACTTATTGTAAATTCTAAAATGTGTGAAATTTTAGATTTTAAGGAATCTGAAATTATTGGTAAATCAATTTATGATTTTGTTGATGGTGAAAATAATAAAATTTTTAAAGAGCAATTAAAACTACGAGATTTAGGAAAATCTTCATCCTATGAAATTGATTTGACTAATAAAAAAGGTGAAAACATACCATGTCTTTTTAGTACCTCTCCAATTTTTGACAATGATAAAACCAGAATTGGCTCATTTGCTTTTGTCACCAACATTTCCGGTTTAAAAAAAGCCCACATAATTTTAGAAGAAAAAAACAAAAAACTAAATGCTTTAACTTTTGAATTATCAGAAAAAAACAGGCTTTTATTCGAATCGAAAAAGCGTTATCAAGATTTATTTGAACAAAATCCAATATCATTATGGGAAGAGGATTTTACAGAAGTAAAAAAATTACTACAGAAAAAAATTAAAGAAGGAGTTGATATTGCGACCTATATAAATAAACACCCAAAGTTTGTAGAGAATTGTCTTAATACCGTTAAATTAATTAATACCAACAATGCTACTTTAAAACTAATTGGAGAAAAATCTAAAAAAAGTTTATTTGAAAAATTAGGACATAATTTTACAGAAAAATCAATAGATACTTTTAAAGAAGAACTTATTGCAATTGCATTAAACAAAAAAGAATTTTCAGCAGAAACTGAATTTTTAAGAAGTGATGGAGCACCTATAAATGCGATATTAAAAATTGTATTAATTGAAAATGACAGAGCAATAGTGTCTGTAAATGATATTACCGAAATTAAAAAGGCAAAAGAAAAATTAAATAAACAGTATGAAGAGCTGGTAATTACCAAAGAAAAAGCGGAAGAAAGTAACCGCTTAAAAACCGAGTTTTTAAATAACATGTCTCATGAAATAAGAACTCCTATGAATGGTATTCTAGGATTTACGGATTTACTGACTAACAATGATATTTCTCCTGAAAAAAGAAATAATTTTATACAAATTATTCTAAACAGTGGTAATCAATTATTACACATTATTGACGATATTTTAGAAATATCAAAATTAGGAACTAAACAAGTAATCGCCATAGACAGTGAAATATGTATTAATACTTTATTGGTTGAACTGTTTTCAGCATTTGAGATAAAATCTAAAGATACAGGAATTCCATTATACCTTAAAAAAGCATTATCAGATTCGGAAAGTACGGTGTTTACAGATGCTCTTAAATTAAATAAAATACTCGGCAATTTATTAGAAAATGCTTATAAATTTACAAATACTGGTTTTATTGAATTTGGGTATAAATTAGTAAACAATTGGTTTCAATTTTATGTTAAAGATACTGGTATTGGTGTTAATCCTGAAAAACAAGAAGCAATCTTTGAACGATTTTCACAAGAAGAAAAAGAACTATCTAAGAAATTTGGCGGTTTAGGTCTAGGACTTTCAATTGCTAAAGAAAATGCACAACTTTTAGGAGGTAATATTTCTTTAACTTCTGAAAAAGGTGTTGGGTCTACTTTTACAGTAAACATACCATACAAACCTGTTTATGAAACAGATAATTCAAATGCTACTACAAACACTATAAATAAAAAAACGAAAACTATGATTTTAATAACTGAAGATGAGCAAACTAATTTTATTTTTCTAGAAACATTATTACTAGATGTACTAAACTTAGATTACACCTTGCATCACGCTAAAAACGGACAAGAAGCTGTAGATTTCTGCCTTGCTAATTCAAATATTGATTTAATTTTAATGGACTTAAAAATGCCAGTAATGAATGGTTTTGAAGCCACTAAAATAATAAAAGATAAATTTCCGAAAATTCCAATTATCGCTCAAACTGCATACTCAACAGACGAAGATCAAAAAAGAGCGTTTGATGCTGGTTGTAATGATTTTTTAAGTAAGCCTATTTCTAAAGAAAATTTAACATTAATTTTAAGTAAACACATAACTGTTTGAACTTAAAATTAAAATACTTTTGAAACATAAAATTTTAGAATTATGAGTTTTTTAAATACCGTAAAAAAAGTACCTGTAATTATTTTTATACTATCATTTACCATGGTATTTTCTCAACAAAGAGGAAACAAATCAAACAATGCTAATTTTCAAGTAAATGTTAAAAAATTGGCTGGTATTGTACCTTATGACTCCGATGCGGTTCTAAAAAAATTAAAAGTAAAAAAATCTGAAAATAAGGATATTGTTGAACGAGCAATTGACCATTATAATCAAAAAATTAATGAACTTAAAATATTTAACACCGATACTTTTAATTCAGTAAAACATTATATAAATCAGAAAAGACAAGAAGCACAATTAAGTAATGATATTAACATTCTTAAAGAAGCTAAAATAAAAGTGGATGAAACTTTACAACCACTTAGAGATAAAGTAAATTTAGAACAAAATAAACTAAACAAAGTATTTGAGTCTCATTTAAATGCAAAACAATTTAAAACTTGGTCAAAATATGTAAAACAGCAAAAAGAAGCTTTAAAATCTAAAGCACCAGCAAGGCCACAAATGCAAAACCAAGGAATGAGAGGTAGTGGCATGCAACGTGGACAAGGCAGAACTAGATATTAAACTGTTTTAAAAACTTATTGGAGCTTAAAACTACTTTCTTAATTCTTCTTTAAAAAATCACCTAAACTATTTTTAAATAATAAAACCTGATTACTATTATGTTATCAGGTTTCAATTTGTGCGGGCGGAGAAACTTCCTTTGACTTCACTCCTTTAGATTTGTATTAAGGTTTTTTAATTAAATTTAGAAAGAGAAAAAAGGAAGTAAAAGTAAACTCTGACATTCGCTCTGAGATTTTTATTCTCGCGCCCTGATTTAGACCTTAACTTCCTCTTTCATCAAAAACTTAAATAGAAATTGAGATTTAAAGCCCATTATTAAGGAGTTGAGTAATTGATGATTTCTCATTTATATTTTTTAACTTAGTGTTTTGAAAGAAATCACATAATTTAAAACAACAATATTATGAGAAAAAGATTGCTTTATTTGTTCCTGTTTTTGACTTTTATATCTTGTTCGAAAGATAATTCCAATCCAAGACCGATCGGTCAATGGGATGATATTATAAAATTATCTCAAAAAGAAGCAACAATTCCTTCAACAGGTGGTTCAATCGAAATAACTACACAAGGTGATTGGTGGTGGCCTGTTGATGCAAGATTAGATAATAACCCAAATTATGATTTTAGTGCTATCAATTTATTATCTGGTAATTATACTTTTAAAGAAGATTGTGTTCAAATTGAAAGAAAGGATTTTAAAACCATCATCATTACTATGGACGAGAACAATACAAATGCTTTGAGAACATTATTAATTGGATTAGAAGCTGGTGATTATTTTGACCATATAATTGTTAAACAACCTTCAAATATCAATTAAGTTTTAATTTCATAAAAATAGATTTTTTCGACATATTTTCGACAAAAAATAAATAAAAAAAACTAAAAAGCTGATTATTATCTAATTAAGTTTTTTATCTGTGCGGGCGGAGAGACTCCCTTCGGCTTCGCTCAGGATAAACTTCTCATCTCTCCTTTTTAAAATAAAAAAAACCGATTACATAGTAATCAGGTTTAAAATGTGCGGGCGGAGAGACTCCCTTCGGCTTCGCTCAGGATAAACTTCTCATCTCTCCTTTTTAAAATAAAAAAACCCGATTACATAGTAATCAGGTTTAAAATGTGCGGGCGGAGAGACTCCCTTCGGCTTCGCTCAGGATAAACTTCTCATCTCTCCTTTTTAAAATAAAAAAACCCGATTACATAGTAATCAGGTTTAAAATGTGCGGGCGGAGAGACTCGAACTCTCACACCTTGCGGCACTAGATCCTAAGTCTAGCGTGTCTACCAATTCCACCACGCCCGCTTAATAATTGCAGTTGCAAATATACACAATACTTATTATTTGCAAAGTACTTGTTAATTTTTTTTAAGGTGTAATTATCGAATAATAATTGTTATTTTTGAATCTATAAAATACTTCATTTATGAAAAATTTAAAATCCTACATTTCTCAAAATAAAGAACAGTTACTTAGTGAATTATTTGAGCTACTTAAAATACCATCAATTAGTGCAGATTCTGAATATAAACCTGCCATTTTAAAAACGGCTAAAGCAGTTGAAAAAGCATTACAAAATGCAGGTTGCTCAAAAGTTGAGATTTGCGAAACTCCTGGAAACCCAATTGTATATGGTGAAAAAATTATAGATACTAATTTACCTACTATTTTAGTATATGGTCATTACGATGTACAACCTGCAGATCCAATTGAACTTTGGGATTCTCCACCTTTTGAACCCCTAATTAAAAAAACAGAAATTCATCCTGATGGTGCTATTTTTGGTCGTGGATCTTGTGATGATAAGGGACAACTTTTTATGCATGTAAAAGCCTTAGAATACATGACCAAAAACAACAACTTACCTTGTAACGTAAAATTTATGATTGAAGGTGAAGAAGAAATTGGCTCTACTAGTTTAGGTTGGTTTGTAAAACAAAATCATGAAAAACTTGCTAACGATATTATTTTAATTTCAGATACAGGTATGATTTCTAATACCCAACCATCCATAACCACAGGTTTACGAGGGTTAAGCTATGTAGAAGTTGAAGTTACGGGACCAAATAGAGATTTACATTCTGGACTTTATGGAGGTGCTGTTGCAAACCCAATAAATATATTAACAAAAATGATCGCTTCTTTACATGATGAAAACAATCACATTACCATTCCAGGTTTTTATGACAAAGTAGAAGAATTATCTGCACAAGAACGAGCTGAAATGGCAAAAGCTCCGTTTTCGTTAGAAGCCTATAAAAAAGCATTAGCTATTAATGAAGTTTATGGTGAAACTGGCTATACCACAAACGAGCGCAACTCCATTAGACCAACCTTAGACGTTAATGGAATTTGGGGCGGATACACAGGTGAAGGAGCAAAGACGGTTATAGCAAGCAAAGCTTATGCAAAAATTTCTATGCGTTTAGTGCCTAACCAAGATTGGAAAGAAATTACAAAACTCTTTAAAACTCATTTTGAAAGTATCGCTCCAAAAGCTGTAAAAGTTAAAGTTATTGAACATCATGGCGGGCAAGGTTATGTTACACCAATTGATACTATTGCATACCAGACAGCAAGTAAAGCATATACCGATACTTTTGGAGTTACGCCAATTCCACAACGTTCTGGTGGAAGTATTCCAATTGTTGCATTGTTTGAAGATGAACTAAAAAGTAAATCAATTTTAATGGGGTTTGGTTTGGATAGTGATGCTATTCATTCTCCAAACGAGCATTTTGGCGTTTTCAATTATTTAAAAGGTATTGAAACTATTCCTTTGTTTTACAAGTATTTTACTGAAATGAGTAAATAAAAAGAAGTTGTTTAAAAAGTGTGTTTTTCGTCAACCTGAACTGGTTTCAGGTTCTCATAGTAATATAAAATCAGTATGATGGATTTTTGAAATAACACTTCGACAAGCTCAGTGTGACATCTTCAGAATAACGGTTTTAAGCTTTTTAAACAACTTCTTTTTTGTGAAAAATTAAGTTTATAACTTTATATTTTCTTCACATATTTTGTGATAATCACAATTTGCGTAGAACCAACTTTACCTTCAATATATTCTGCATTTTCTGGGTCTAAAGTTATTCGTCTAACCGCTGTGCCTTGTTTAGCAACCATACTAGAACCCTTTACTTTCAAATCTTTTATTAAAACAACCGAATCCCCAGCTTGTAAAACTACGCCATTTACATCGCTATGAATCACTTTATCTTCTGGTGCATCACCTTCACCTGTTGATTTTGCCCATTTTAAATTTTCATCGTCTAAATACATCATATCTAGCAAATCCTGAGGCCATCCTTCAGCACGTAAGCGTGTTAACATTCTCCAAGCAACTACTTGAACCGCAGTAATTTCACTCCACATACAATCATTTAAACAACGCCAATGGTTTGCTACCACATTTTCCGGATTTTCAATTTGATCTTTACAAATTTCACAAGCATAAATACTGTCGTCAACCGTTCCTTTTGGTACAGGTGGCACTTTATAAACCCCTAAATTCTCTTTGCTTCCACATAATTCACAGCATCCTCCACTTCGTTCTTGTAATGTTTTTTGTACACTCATTTTTTGTTTTTTTACGATTGCAAAAGTACACTTATAAAACAATTTAGCAAATTACTATTAAATGCCACATTTTTTGGGCGTTACCAGTTTTTATGGATACCCAAAAAACTGGTCGGGCTATCCGCTACAAATCCTCGCTATCGCTGTGGGTTTTTCACTACTATCCCTAACGCAATAAAACACCTAATACTCAAGTTATTTAATAAACTTCCTCTTTTAAGAATACTTTAAGATACTATATTTTAAATTTTTACGTTATTTGCATAACAAACTACTAGGTTATGCTTAAACAATTCTTTTTAATGTGCTCAGGTGCAGATATTAAAATATTAAAATCCTGTTCAAATGCAGAACAAATAAAATTCGCAGGCATTGGAGGCACCGTTTTCTTTACTGCTGTTATGGCTACCATTGCAGCAAGTTATGCGTTATTCACCGTTTTCAACAATTATTATGCAGCTATCTTTTTCGGGCTTGTTTGGGGGTTATTAATTTTTAATTTAGATCGATTTATTGTTTCCACTATTAAAAAAAGTAATTCTAAATGGAACGAAATTGTGCAAGTTACTCCAAGAATTATTTTAGCAATTATTATTGCAATAGTGATTTCTAAACCTTTAGAAATGAGAATTTTTGAAAAAGAAATCAATCAGGTATTACTTCAAAAAAAGAATAATTTAACCCTAGAAAACAAACAACAAATAGCAACCTTGTATATCCCTGAAATACAAAAAAAACAAAATAAGATTCAGCAACTAAAACAGGAAATTAAAACAAAAGAAACCGAAACCAATAATTTATATGAAACCTACATTGCCGAGGCTGAAGGTAGAAAAGGAACTAAACTTATTGGAAAAGGACCTGTTTATAAAGAGAAAAGAGAAAAACACGACACTTCACTTGCTGAACTTCAACAACTAAAAGAAAATAGCCAAACCAAAATTGGGAAACTAGAAAATCAAATTTCAACTTTACAAACTCAACAAAACAATCAAGTAAGTTTAACACAACCAATAATCGATAATTTTGATGGATTAATGGCTAGAATAAATGCTTTAAATAAATTGCCTTGGTTACCATCCTATTTTATTTTCTTACTTTTTTTAGCCATTGAAACTGCTCCAATATTTTCTAAATTAATAGCCTCAAAAGGCGAATACGATTATAAATTTCAAGATCATGAAAACGCTATAAAATTATGGGTTCAACAAAAAGAGAATCAACGTGCTAATATAGCTCGTACAGATACTTCTTTAAATAACAAAATTTATAACGAGCTTGAAAATGAAAAAGAAATTTACCAATATAAAAAACAAAAAGCACTTTCCTTATTACAGCTACAAAGCGATTCTTTTTACAAAAGTCAAAAAGAAGTTATTGGATAAAATTATTTAATGATTTTAGTAGAATGCGTTTGACATTTTTAAACGCCTCATATTCAGGATACTGTAAATTATATTTATTGCTACCCGCTTAATTGTTAACCTAAGTTCGATATCAGAAAATTATTACAGTACTGAAAATCAATAATCTGCGTCTTTGCAATGATGGTAGTGCAACGAAAAGAAGAAGCAATCTCACTAAAAAGATTAAGATTGCTTCAAATTATGCACTACCATTTATAATTTTCGTAATGACGTTATTGTTTTCAATTGTTTGTCGTGGATCTTATGTTGAACTCAGGTTTATGAGATATTGAACATTTAAAAGTGTTTTATTTTGGTTTATTACTTACTTTATACACAACCACTTATTTTGATTTAATCACTTGTTAAACAATAATTTATATGCGTTGTTTCCTGCTAGCTTTATTCGTTCGTTCTGTTCTGAAAGCGTTGGTAATTATTCCAAATATTTCTTTAATATTTCTTCTTTCCGCTGTGGAATTGTACTAATTTTATTTTCCAAATCAGTTATTTTCTTTTCTAATTTTTCTATTTGAGAAACTGTTTTGTTTTGCTCCGAAACAGAAGGAACTTTTATTTTAATTCCTTTGACACTGTTAATAGATGCTCTGTTATTTCTTGAAAATTCTAATTCTTTTCCTTTTAGGTCTAAAATATATGCTAAAAAACGTAGGTTAACCTTTTCATTTTTCACTCTTAAAAAACCACAGTGATCTGTTGGATAAAACGGTTTGTTCTTTGGCATAAAATTAACCATCCAATCTCCATCAATTCCCCATAGTAGCGAAGGGATATTAAAATCTGTAATTAATAATTTATCAATAAATCCAAAAGGTTTAAAAACATTAGCACTAAATACAGGATGTTTTCCTTTTTCTTTTATTTCATTTCTTAAAACTCTTTTTCCAATAGAAACTTTAAAAATAGAGTTGTCGCTTAATCTATATGAAGTATTTGCGTTTGACACAGAGTTGCTGAATAGTGCTTCTATATCTTTTTTATAATCATTAATTTTTTCTACTGTTTTACTTTCCTCTTTTTCTAAAAACTCAATTTCGGAAACTATTTTTTCTTGTATTTCTTTTGGAGGAAGTGGAATTTTAATTTCTTTTAAGTTTCCTTGATTTAATTTAGGAACATTCATTCCTGTAATGTATTCAGACAAATCAAGTTTATTTAAAATTTCGATTAAATACTTATCAAGAAGTTTTGATTTATTAGGTCTTAAAACATGTGCATGGTTATTTACCCAAAATTTACCACTAACTGAAAAGGATGAATTTTCATTTTTGCCCCATTTTGCCCCATCTTCTCCTATGAGCACCAAAGTTTCATCAAAAATATATTTATCTATATAGTCTACAATTCCTGTTGCACCATAATAAGGATATTTACCATTTCTTCTTTCATTTTGACTAACCGGAATTCTTTGATTGTCTAAAACTTCTATTAAATCACCAATTTTTACAATTTCCCATTTACTCTTAATTTTTACTTTTTTTTTAGAAGAAAGCGAAATTCTTTTCTCAAAGTCAACTCTATCAAAAGTTAGCATATCTACCAAATTTTGATAACTAACATTCTTTTGTAAATTTTCAGGTATTTCTAAATCAAACCTATTTTCAGCAAATACTCTGTAAATATAAGTACTTGCTTTTTCTGGGTTTATAAAACTATTTGCATCATATAACTTTGTACAGTCATCTATTAATTTACCTCTTTGTGTTGGGTGAATTCCTTCGCTTCCTCTACGGTTGCTAAATTCGTAACCTAAAAATTGTTTTTCTTCTTTCTTTTGTCCTGTTTTTATTAAAACCAATTTTTGGTTATAAGCAAGTATAAAATAAAATAATTTTTCTGATTCTAATTCTAATATTTTAGTCCAATTAAGTTTTTTACTTTGATAGGTTTTATAAATTTCGTGTTTTTCTATTGTTTTGTTTGGCGATTTTTGTAATAAGGTCTTATAATCACTAAATTTAATATTTTCCCAAACGTGAGAAATATATTTACTTATTGGTTTTTCTATTCCGTTTATGGTTACGTCTTGTAAATTGGTAAAAAACTTGTTTAATGCTTCTTCAATTTTAGATAAGATTTCATCTTTTCTACGTTTTAAAAACAATGTTACAGTATTTGTACCTGTTGCCATAAATGTACCTGAACCTAATTCTGCAATGGCTATAATAGCAAAGTGTTTCAATATAATTTCACGTGCTTGCGTATAAATACCTGTGTTACTTAAAATAGAACTTGGTAAGATTATAGATGCAATTCCATCCGTTTTTAAAAGTTGTTTGGTACGTTCTACAAAAAGACATTCTATTTCAGAACTACGATCTGTTAAACTATCGTAAAGTTTAAAATCATCTTTTGCTTTTATATTTTTTATATCTCCTTTAAACGAACTTACAGAATAAGGCGGATTGGAAACAATGAAAGAAAATTGCGGTTTTTCTGCATTTTTCTTTAGCAAACCTCTGTAACTTTTAGAATGTTTAAAACTATCTAATCCATCTCCGTGAATTACTTGTGCCAAACCATCTCCATAAAAGTAACAGCCAACTTTGGCAACTTTAACTAAACGATAATCTTTTTCTATTCCGTAAACATATTTACTTGCCCAATCATATTTTTTAATTTTCCAAATATTTACAAGAGTTTCCGCATCATCCGTTTCTAATTTAGCAGTATCAATATCTTCTTCAATTACACGTTGGTATTCTTCCATTACTTCTGTTAAAAAGTGTCCACTTCCTACACTATAATCAATTACTGCTGGTAATTCTGGAGTTTTTTCGTTTAACTGTTCTTTTATGTATTTTGAAATTGGTAAAGATTTGATTATAAAACGCGTAATAGGTGGAGGCGTAAAAAACTGACCTGCTTCCTGTTTTAAACCTGTGGTTAATAAACGCTCAAAGAAATCGCTTAAATGCTGTTGTTTTCTTGGATAACGTATTTTAAAATTTTGCAATAACTGAACAACTTCTTTTAAAACAATTTGATTATCATCAAAAGAGTCGTTGTCAAACACTTCTTTGATGTCAAATACTTTATTGAAAATAAGAATGTTTTTTTTCTTTTTTTCTAAATCGTTTTTGTCAGAATAATTGAACATATCATCAGAAATACCTGCGACTTCTTTTTTTAAGAAATCATACATTCCTGCTTTGTACAAATTGATTAATCTAATTTGGAATTCAACAGGACTGTCTTTATGTTCTTTCCATTGAAATTCTAACTCTTTATTATCTTTTTTCTTTTCGTCAAAAATTTTGGCAAGAAAAAGATTAAAGATTTTGTTGAACGCATTTGGTTTATCAGAAACCGAATATTTTCTTAAAATTGATAGAAACTGATAGAATATTTTTTGACTATCTTCTTCATTTAAAGGTCTTAAGTCTTTTTTAGTAAGTTTTTTACTTTCAAATAGATATGGCTTTACCCAATTTTCAAAAACACCATTAGAATTACTAACTTTATTCCATCTATCAAAAACGTCTTCAACATTTCCTGCTTGTCGGTAATGCTCTTCAATTTTTACAATTTCATTTTTGTAAATTATTCCTTTTCCATCCAATTTTGAAGCATACAACATTAATACTTCTGCGTTGTTATCTTGTTGAAAATAAGTAAATAACTGTCCTCCGTTTTTTTCTAAATTTTTAAATTCTTTATCGAATTCCGTTCCCCAAGTTTTACACTCAATCATTAAATAAGTTGCGTTTTTTTGAGTTACCAAAATATCTAAACGCCCACTTGTTCCGTGTCCTGTTTTCCAAGTTTTCTCTAATGTAATATCTTTGGGCTGATAACCTTTTTCAAGTAATCTATCAACACATTCTAAAACAACCCAATTTTCGGCTTGTGCAAAATTTTGAGTGGTTTTGTTCTCGAATTTAATTAGTTGCCCAAAATTGATTTTCTTTTTGTTAAAATCTACTTCAACTTCATAATTATTGCATCCCGAATATTTTTTGTGATAAGTTTCAGATGTATTTTCTTTAGGTTTAAATCCTAATGCTTTTATGAGTTTTTTAGTTTCCATAGTGAATTAGAATTTTATTTTTCCTTGTTTCGAGTTTATTTCTCTAATGTAACTCGATTGAGTTTCTGCTAATGCATGAACTTTTTCAGAGCATTTATATTCGTAAGCTTCTTTTGCAAATTTGTCAGCAAAATAACTATCTTTTAATGTTTGGTAGTCCGTTTCAAAAAGTTCGGCGAGTAATTCAAGTTTTGCAACTGATAGTCTTTTTTTGTCGTTTTCTATACGACTTATTGCAGGACTATTTATTTTAATTAAAGCACCAAATTCAGTTTGACTCCAACCTTTTTTCTCTCGTTCAGTCTTTATATATTTCCCAAAACTTGCCATTTTAAGGTTTTATGGTTTTTAGTTTTACCCAGTTTTAACAAAAATACAATTTATGTTTGTTTATACAAATAATTTTTCAATTAAAAAAATGAATTTTCTTTTTTATTCTGGTGGCGTAGGCAAGAAATTATTCTTTTGGTTTTTTATATTTTTGCTTTGAGCATTGACAAAAACCAAATGTACAATTTGTGCGGTTGTTTCTTTTTGGGCATTACCCACAACAACTAACAAATAAAATTATTTAACTAGCGGATAAATAGTTACACTATAACCCAACCAATTTTGCAATTTATCATAAATTAGTTGCTGATCTTTAGGAGTAAAATCTTTAATTCTGGTTTTATGTGAGCCTCCTTTTAAAACCATTTTTAAGTAGTTTACATGCGGCTTGGGATTTGGTGCACAAGCTCCCCAAGCATCATATCCACCATAAATATAGAGTATTTTATTTCCTTGATTCTCAATATAATCTCTAACTTTTTTAATATAATTTGAGTTAAAAGTTAAATCTACATTTTTAGGTGCAAACCTTTTATTAGTAGGATGAAGAACTATTTTTAATAAATCTTTTACTGGGGTGGTATCAAATCCATAATAACCCAACTCCGTTAAATGTTGATAGTAACTTGGCAACAAATTATAATAGGTTTTATCATTGTAAAAACCAATACCTACAATTTTATTCAGGTAATTAAACCGTTCATTTGCAGTTGCAAATTCAGAGGGAATTTCATCACATTTTCCTCCCCATTGCCAAAAAGAAAATGGGAATTCTAAAACTGCATATTCTAGGGCTTCATCTTTATTAATTTCAGTAAAATTCATTTTTTTAGCTTTAGCATAATCCTTTATTTCCGCCAAAACACTATCTCTGTTTTTTAAAACTAGCCTTTGAAATTTAATAATTTTATCTCTACAAGTTTTACTGCCAACAGTTTTTATATGTTGCTGAGTTCGCTTATCTTCTTGTCCGTTAATAATTGGCGCAACATAAGGTACAGCAACATCCACATCGTATGGATATTTCGATTTGTAAATCAATACCGTTTCACCTCCTTTGCTAATTCCTGTGGAAAGCCATTTACCAGTATAAAGCGTTTTGAGTTTGGTTACTAATTGATGATAATCTTCAATGGCCTGATCATTTTTCAAGTACTTCCAAGGAATTGAATCTGGTCTGGATTTCCCATAAAACCGATATTCAACTTGTACTTGATTTCCCTTTAATATTTTAGTCAATTCATATGTTTTTGGTGTTGCATTATACCCTTCCGTAACTAAAACTGTTGGTTTTTTAAAGGATGTATGAGAGATATAAACATAATGTTTAAAAGTTCCTTCAGATGGATTTTTATGATCTAAAGGTTCATTTAAAACCAATTGAAAAGCATTGGCAAAATAATCTTTAGTTGGTATTTTAGTTATTTCAGCATTAGGAAAAAGCTTAACTAATTTTTGTTGTGTGGTTAAAATTTCCACAGGAGCAAGATTAACTCTACAGCCAATTAAAGAAAAACTTAGGGTAATAAATAAAACAAGTGATTTATAAAATTTCATTTTTTTATGTTTAATTAAATCGTTCTATTTTAAACGGATTAATATTAATAGATGTTGGCTTATCTGATATAATTTCAGAAATTAATTTACCAGTTGCCGGACCTTGACTCCACCCCATCATAGCATGTCCAGTGGCAATACATACATTGGCATAATTTGTAGCTCTCCCAATATAAGGCAAACCATCTGGAGAAACGGGTCGCAATCCACAGGATGCATCTTTTTTATCTTCTGAAGTAATGTTAAGTTCTGGATAAAATACCTTCGCAGCATTTGCAATTGCTTCCACTCTCTTTGAATTAATATTATGATTAATCCCTGCTATTTCCATTGTTCCTCCAAATCTTGTAAACCCATCCATCGGAGTTACAGCAACATTTCTATCCGTTAAAATAGCCGGATACTTTATGCCAGTTTTTTTTATAACATTAATTCTGTACCCTTTACCAGCTTGCACTAACAACTTAATTTTTAATTTTTTAGCCACCATCGGACTCCAAGATCCAGCAGCTATAACCAGTTCATCTACAAGGTGTTCCTGTTTATCTGTAATTAATTTGGTTACTTTTTTATTTGATTTTTCAAAACTAATAACATGTTCATTTTTACAAAACCGAACACCTTTCAATTTTAAACACTCATAAAAGTTTTTCATAAATTTATCAGGAGTAGAATGTGCATCACATAAATAATGATAGGCACCTTCAGCATTCATTTCAGGCTCCATTTCTTGTAATTTTTGTTTACTTATTTGAATAACTTCTAATCCTTGATCTGTTGCAATTTTTGCCAAATATGCTTCTTTTTTTTCAAATTTAGAAGATTGGTAACTCATTAAAATTCCTTTCCTTTCAAATTGAAATTCAAACAATTCTCTATTCTTTATTTCTTGATATAACTCCCTGCTATATACTGTAAGCTCTTTGATTATTGGAGCCGATTTAACGACATGCTTTTCAGTAGCATTTTTATTAAAATTCCATGCCCATTTAAACAAATCCAAATTTAAACGCAGTTTTAAATAAAAAGGACTTGCTTGATTGAACATCATTTTTAAACTATCGGACACCATTCCTGGAGCTGCAAGCGGAATTACATGGCTAGGTGAAATATAACCTGCATTTACAAATGAAGCGCCCGATGAAATATCTGATTGATCAATAACAGTCACATTATAGCCTTCTTGTAACAAATAATAAGCAGTAGACAACCCAATAATACCTCCACCAATAATAACCACTTTTTTCATTATATAAATTATCTATTTTCAGGTTCTTTCATTATATAAATTATCTATTTTCAGGTTCAATAAACTTTTGCTAAAAATAAAGAAAAATTAAATGGTTTTATTAGTTTGTTTTCCATCAATTAAACGTGAAATATTTAATGGATTTTCATTTTTCAATTCATCGGGCAACAATTTATTTGGCCAGTTTTGAAAACTAATTGGGCGTACCCACCGATTAATGGATTGCACACCAACAGCCGTAAATCTGCTATCCGTTGAAGCGGGATAAGGTCCTCCGTGTTGCATAGCCTCACAAACCTCAACGCCTGTTGGAACTCCATTAAATATTATTCGTCCAACTCTATTTTTAAGAGCATCCACCACCTTCTTGTAATTTAAAACTTCCTCTGCATCGCTTAAAATAGTTCCTGTTAATTGTCCTTCTAAATTAGAAATAATTTCTTCTAACTGATTTACATTTTCGCATTGTACTATTAAGGAAAATGGACCAAACACCTCATGATGTAAATTAGAATTACTTAAAAATTGTTCTCCATCAACCGTTAATACCGATGGTCGACCAAAATTATGAACTTTATTTTCCGCTTCTTCAATAATACTATTTACACCTTTTTGTGTTATTATTGTCTCCTTTTTCGTTTCAAACGATTTATAAATAGTTGGATGCAACATGCAGGCTGGTTCTTTTTTTGCAATTTCTTTAGCTAAAATTTCTATAAAAATAGTTAATTCGGCACTTTTTATTCCTAACATTAATCCTGGATTTGTACAAAACTGTCCGCTTCCTAAAGTAACCGAATTAGCATACGTTTTTGCCCATTTCTTACCATTATTTTGTAAAACTTTTGGCAATAAAATAACCGGATTTATACTTCCCATTTCCGCAAAAACAGGAATTGGTTCGGGGCGTTGACTTGCTAAATTAAATAAAGCTCTACCTCCTTGAACGCTTCCTGTAAAACCAACTGCCTTAATTTGAGGATGTTTAACCAAAACGGTTCCAACTTCAATTCCGCTACTATTTAAATTTGAAAATACTCCATTTGGCATTCTTGTTATTTCTGCGGCTTTAATAATTGCAGAAGCTACTAACTCCCCCGTACCTGCATGCATTGGGTGCGATTTAACAATTACAGGGCAACCTGCTGCCAATGCTGCTGCCGTATCTCCACCGGCAGTTGAGTATGCTAAAGGGAAATTACTTGCTCCAAATACTACCACTGGACCTAAAGGTATCAGCATTTTCCGTAAATCTACTTTTGGGATTGGTTTTCTATCTACATCGACAGTTTTAATAATGGCATTTACCCAAGAACCTTCCTTAACTAAATTTGCAAAGGATTGTAATTGAAAAATAGTTCTACCTCTTTCAGATATAGCTCTTTCTTCAGTTAACCCAGATTCTTTACAATAAACCTCGATAAGCTCATCTCCTAAAATTTCAATTTGATTGACTATTTCATTCAAAAAATTACTTTTTTGATTTCCAGAAACTTCTCTGTATTCTTTAAAAGCATCATTTGCTAAGGAAACTGCAACTTCAATTTCAGATTTTGAAGCTTCTACAAAAACATATTCATTTTCAATATTTTCTTTTGGATTGAAGGTTTTAAATGTTTTTAAACCAGTTGCACTTAAAACGTTTCCTATAAAATTTTTACCTGTAATCATATTTAAAGTATTTTAAAAACCTAGTTCTCGTTGCTTCTTTTTGGTCATTCCTTTTACCACTAAATTATAAGAATGATTAATTAGGTCTTCTATTAATTTATTTGATAAATTACTCTCAATAGTAATGGTATTCCAGTGTTTTTTGTTCATATGAAATCCTTCAATAATGTCGGAATATTCTTCTCTTAAAGCAATAGCTTTTTCTGGATTACATTTTAAATTTACCGTAGATGGATGATTTTCTAAACCTGATAACGCAAACATTTTACCCGCAACCTTAAACACCAAAGTTTGCTCATCAAACGGAAAACTTTCAGTAACGTACTTTTTAGATAAGCAATAGGCCCTAAACGCTTCAATATTCATATTAATTTAGTTTTTTTGATTCATTATTTATCAAAGTAAAGTTAGCATAATTCAATTTCCAGCCTGAGGTTTCTATTAATTTTTCAATCATTAAAATGGTGTCAAGCGCTTCTTTTTTCGCAGTGACAAACAAACCACTTTCCGGTATTTTATTGATAATAAATTTTTTAGATGCTTGGTTTAATTGTGTCAAGTCATTTGCTTCAAACTTATTAAAAAACCCATCTTTTTTATCATAATATTTAACATCTGTTTCAACGGTCAAAATTTTAGGTTCTGGAAAATGAGTTAGTATTATTTCTTGAGTAGCATTATTTGCCTCTAATTTAATTTGGGATAAATCAAACCCAATATGAACGGTTGCATTAATTAATAGAATTGCCTTTTTTTTACTAGCAATTATATTTAAAAATCGATTTTTAGTATCTTCATAATGATAAATCTCTGCAAAATCACCTTCCACAGTAATTAATTTACAAACACTTTTAATTTTCTCAATTAAAATTACTGCTTGTGTTTCTATCTTTTGTACGTTACTTTTTTTCTGATAAAAAGATATTCCCCAGTAAGTAAGTAATGTTCCAAGTACAATTCCTAAAAGTATTTCCATAATTTAAAATTACTAAATTAATTTGTTTTTAAAGCATAAAAAAAGCAGCTAAAAAAGCTGCTTAAATTAGGGTAAATATAACTTATATTAATTTTCCAAAATGGTTTTTAATTTTGGAATTACATTAAATACTGGAGGTTCTGCTAAATGACGTTTTACAGGACATTGAGCTACTACTTTTTTCATAGTTTCTTTATATTTTTCTGGAAAACTTGCCGGTAAATCTATAATCATATCAATAGTGTTTACCATATTCGTCATTTGATTGTATTCCATTTTTTGGGTTAAACTTACTCCATTTAACGACATTCCTCTTTGTTGTAAAAATGCTCTTACATATACCGCAGAACACATTCCGGCAGTAGCCAAAAATATTAAAAAAGGAGATTCGCTCATTGTTATCTTATTGCCATTCATAGATGGAATTATGCTACCGTTTTCGTCAAAATTTATTTTTATATCCATAATTTATTTTTTATCCAGCAAAATTAGGGCAACTTTTAAACCTTATATGTAACTATAACTACATAGTAATTAAGCTTTTATTATAAATAAGCTGGAAGCAATTCCATCAGCTAAGAATTTTCCTTTTTTAGTAGTAACCAATATTTCTGTAGCATTATTATTAGAAATTATTTCTAATAAATCGGTATTTATGAACTTCTGTGCATTTTTAAGTAATTCCTTTGTATAATCCTCTCCAAAATCGTTAGTAATTTTTTTTATTGAAACTCCCCAAATGGTTCGTAAACCCGTCATAACATATTCATTAAACTGGTTTTCCTTAGTTAAAATTTCATATTCTATAGGCAAATTATTGGTTGTAATTGCCTTAATGTATTTTGCGTTATTAGTTATATTCCATCCTCTCTTTTTCCCATCATACGAATGTGCTGACGGACCAATTCCAATATATTGCTCTCCTTTCCAATAGGATATGTTGTGTTTTGAAAAATAGCCGGACTTTCCAAAATTTGAAATTTCATATTGAACAAATCCTTTTTTTTCGGTTTCATTCACTAAAATATTAAAATGTTCTAAAGCCAATTCTTCATCTATTGGTGAAATTTTTCCTTTTTTTATTAAATGATGTAAGGCTGTTTTTTCTTCAACAGTTAGTGCATAACTCGAAATATGAGGCACGCCAAAATCGAAAGCTGTTTTTAAATTTGATTTCCATTTTTCAGCACTCATCCCAGGAATTCCGTAAATTAAATCTATGGTAATATTATCAAAATATTTACGTGCTTCTGCCAAACACTTTTTAGATTCTTCGGCAGTATGCGCTCTATTCATAAATTTTAAATCCTCTTCAAAAAAAGATTGAATTCCAATACTTAACCGGTTTATAGGAAGTTTTGCTAATTCTTTAATTTTTTCGTTAGTCAAATCATCTGGATTGGCTTCTAGCGTAATTTCGGCGTTTTCAACTACATCGTAATTGGTATAAATTACGTTAAAAAGTGCTTCCAATTCTTTGGCGGTTAAAATGGAAGGCGTTCCTCCACCAAAATATATGGTTTCAATTTTTTCACCTATAAGTTCATTTTTACGAAATTCTAATTCTAACTTAATGGCTTGCAACATTTCTTCTTTTCTTTTTAAAGAAATAGAAAAATGAAAATCGCAATATAAACATGCTTGTTTACAAAATGGTATGTGAATATATATGCCTGCCAATTCATTTAATTTTGATTTGCTAAATGTACGTCTTTCTAAAAAATTACAAAACGTGATTTATGTTACCCTTTTTATAAAAATTGTTTACTAACTTTGAGTAAAACCAGTTATTATGTACGCACACATTGTTTCATTTAAGGTAAAAGAAGGCGAAGGAATTTCATTTGTTGAATTACAAAAATTTGAAGAATTAACAGAAGCTAAACCAGCGGGACTGGATCATTTTCATATTTTTAAAGATAAAAATGATGAATTTAAATATTATTTAATTGAATATTGGAATTCAAAAAAAGATAGAGAGAATATGGAAAGTTCTAAAGATCATCAACATTTTCATTATTTAAGAGATATTGTTATTGAAAAAAAGATAGACGTTTTTGAATGTGATGTAATTGTATAATTACTTTTTTACTCGCTTTTCATTTTGTTTAACAAAAGATGCCCAACCAGTATAATTTTTTTGAACTCCAATTTTTCCGCTATTATAAAAATGACAAACCGCAGCAGCCAATCCATCTGTTGCATCTAAATTTTTTGGCAGTGTTTTTAAGTTTACTAAATTTTGCAACATTTTTGCTACTTGCTCTTTACTTGCATTTCCATTGCCGGTAATTGCCATTTTTATTTTTTTAGGAGAGTATTCAGTAATTGGCACTTCTCGCAATAATCCAGCAGCCATAGCAACCCCTTGAGCTCTTCCTAATTTAAGCATGGATTGCACATTTTTACCAAAAAACGGAGCTTCAATTGCCATTTCATCTGGATGATAAGTTTCAATAATTTCTATAGTTCGCTCAAAAATCACCTTTAGTTTTGCATAATGATTATCATATTTTTTTAACAATAATTCATCTAAACGTAATAATTCTATTTTTTTATCTACTACTTTTATCAAACCAAATCCCATAATTGTGGTTCCCGGATCAATGCCTAATATTATTTTCTCTGTGCTCAAATAGTTGTTTCTTTGTAATAATCAAATGTACAATATCTTCCATAAATATAAACCGCCCATTATTTTAGTTTTAAAATTTATAATTGTTATTGCTGCCATTTACTTTATGTATTTTAAATTGACGTCAAATGAGCATATATCTTTAGTGCAATTAAAACAGCAACTACAATTATTATTTGCCCATAATTTGTGGACTATTTTGTTACTATTATTATTTACAGACGCAAATTGGTTTTTAGAAATTTTTAAATGGAAAAAATTAATCTCCGTTGAAAAAAAAATTACTTTTTTGGAAGCTTATGAACAATGCTTAGGTTCTTTAACCGCTTCCTTAATTACCCCAAACAAAATTGGAGAATACGGTGCAAAAGCACTTTACTTTAAAAAGAAATTTAGAAAAAAGATAATCGTTTTAAATCTAGTAGGAAATTTATCTCAATTAACCATTACTGTTTTATTCGGATTTTTTGGTTTACTATTTTTGAGTTTTAATTACCCATTGGAAATTCCAAAACTGAATCCAATTAAATTAGTCCTTTTTATATTTGTAATTTTTGGTACATTTTTTTGGATGAGAAAAACCAGTTTGTTAACTACTATTAAATACTATTTGGTAAAGTTCATTTTTTATATACCTAAAACTATTATTTTTTCAACACTATTTTATGCTTTAGGAAGATATTTGATTTTTTCACATCAATTTTATTTTTTATTGCGATTGCTTGGAGTACAAATTCCTTATTTTGATGCAATTAGTTTAATATTTGCAATGTATTTTATTGCCTCTATAATTCCAAGTTTAAGTTTGTTTGATTGGGCAATTAAAGGAAGCGTTGCCATTTGGCTTTTTAGTTTGGTTAACCTTTCTGTATTAACCATAGTAACTGTAACTACTTTTATGTGGATACTCAATTTTGCAATTCCAGCAGTTTTAGGTAGTTTTTTTGTGTTGAATTTTAAAATTCCTGATGAGATATGATAATTTTAGCACTAACCCTATCCATTTTATATCTAATAATAATAGGTGTTTTTATTTTTGGTTTTTCTAAACTGCCTAATTTTAAACTATCTGATTTATCTCCAGAAATTAAATTTTCTGTAATTGTTCCTTTCAGAAATGAAGCCAGTAATTTACCTACATTACTTGGCTCATTTTCTAACTTAACCTATCCAACTAATTTTTTTGAAATCATTTTAGTTAATGATGAATCTTCTGATGATTTTAAACCAATAATTGATGCTTTTAAAAAAGAATATTCAACTATAAATCTTCGAGTAATTAATGTTATTAGAAAATCGAATTCCCCAAAAAAAGATGCGCTAAATACTGCTATTAATACCGCTAATTTTGATTGGATTATAACTACCGATGCAGATTGTAAAGTACCTAAAACCTGGCTAACTGCTTTCAATGAATTTATTCAAAAAAACAATCCTCTATTTATTGCAGCTCCCGTTCTATTTGAAAAACGAAATTCCTTTCTATTTCATTTTCAAAATTTGAATTTTATGAGCTTAATTGGCACTACAATTGGGAGTTTTGGAATTAAAAAGCCATTTATGTGCAATGGTGCAAACTTATGCTATAATAAAGCTACTTTTTTAAAAGTAAAAGGGTTTGAAGAAAACACAAACATTGCCAGTGGTGACGATATTTTTTTATTGGAAAAAATGACTAAACACTTTCCAGATAAAGTATCTTATTTAAAAAGTAAATCTAGTTTAGTTACTACAAAAGCAGCAAAAAATTGGAATAATTTTATACATCAGCAAATTCGTTGGGCTTCAAAATCTACTTATTATAAAAACACCTTTGCTAAATTGGTTGGAATATTAGTTTTATTAGAAAATACACTTCTAATTTCACTATTAATTTCAGCTTTTGTCAAACCAAAATTATGGATTTTATTTTTAATTGTTTTTGCTTTTAAACTACTAATTGACAGTGCTTTAATTATAAAAACCTTCAGCTACTTTAAAAGTAATCTTTCTGTTTTTCATATTCTTGTAACCAGTTTATTATACCCTATTTTCATTGGGTTTATTGGGTTTATTTCTCTATTTAAAAAATACCAATGGAAAGGTAGAATGTTTAAAAAATAATTAATTTTTTGACGAAAATATAGCAGTAACAATTTCTTCCGCATGCATCCATAAATAGACAATTATAAATAAAGCCAATACTAATAAAACACCTCGTTTATAATTTGGTTTTTTACGTTTTTTAAATCTTTGCTGTTTCATACTATTTAATTTAAACTTTATTTGGTGGCTCGTAACATTTCTCTTTTTCCAGGTGGACCAGATAATCTTTCAACTTTAAATCCAACTGCTTGCATAGCTCTTCTAACACTACCTTTCGCACTATAAGTTACTAATATTCCTTTTAATTTTAACGCGTTGTACATTTTTTTAAAAATTGCTTCTGTCCATAATTCAGGCTGAACTTGAGCTCCGAAAGCATCAAAATAAATTAGGTTAAATGTGTTTTTATCTACAATATTTTCAAAACGCTCTTCTCTTTTGGTTAACATAAAATTAGAAGAAATCACTTGTTTTTCATTCCAATTGCATTGGTGCATTAAAGAAAATACTTTCTTATATCCTTCAGCATTTAATATGCTAACATAATTCATTTTATCAAGTTCATTCTTTGCTACAGGAAAGGCTTCAACACCAACATAATTAATTTTCAGATTGTGTTTTTGAGCTTCTAAAAAAGTGATAAAAGCATTTAAACCTGTACCAAATCCAATTTCAAGAATACTTATTTCTTTAGTACTAAACCGTGACAATCCTTGTTTTATAAAAACATGATTTGCTTCTTGAATAGCACCATTTTTAGAATGATATTGTTCATCCCAATCCAATAATTGAATAGTGGTTGAACCATCATCCGTAAATATAATTTTTCTTTTCATTTTTCCCTATACGCGTAATCCATCTATAACAAATATCTATATTTTCAACGAGTTTAAAAAAATAAAACCGTTTAATATTTACGAATATATTTTTGCTAAAAGTAAAATTAAATAGTAAAGAATATAAAAATAATTAACTTTTAGGAGTATTTAATTACGTTTTACGCTAACATTAACTAGAACTACTAATAATCAAGCATTTAAAATCTAGGTTTATTATCTAAAAATTAAGTAAATTTGTGAGTACTAATTAAAGCAAAACTATGACACTTCATATAGAAAAAACAGCTACTTCTAAAATATCAAAGGTTAATTTTAGTAATCTTTCATTTGGTCAGGTTTTTACAGATCATATGTTTGAATGTGATTTTATTGACGGTAAATGGCAGGCTCCAAAAATAAAACCTTACTCACCTTTAACATTAGATCCTTCCGCAAAAGTATTTCATTATGGTCAGGCTGTTTTTGAAGGTATGAAAGCTTATAAATCAGATAACGATGAAATTTGGATGTTTAGACCGGAACAAAATCAGAAACGTATAAATATTTCAGCGGAAAGATTAGGAATGCCTGCTTTTCCAAAAGAACTGTTTTTTGATGGATTAAACAATTTATTAAAATTAGATAACGAATGGATTAAAAAAGGAGAGGGAAACTCATTGTACATTCGTCCGTTTATTATTGCTACTGAAAGTTGTGTTTCTGCCTCTATTTCAGATGCTTATAAATTTATGATTATATGTTCACCTGTTCAATCTTATTATGCTGGTGAAGTTAGGGTAGTTATTGAAGATAAATATAGTAGATCGGCTAATGGTGGCGTTGGATATGCAAAGGCAGCTGGTAATTACGCTAGTTCATTTTATCCTACTAAATTAGCTCGTGAAAAAGGATTTCAACAAGTTATTTGGACAGATTCTTGTACGCATGAATATTTAGAAGAAGCCGGGGTTATGAATGTATTTTTTAGAATAAATGATACACTACTTACTGCACCAACAAGTGATAGAATTTTAGATGGTGTTACTCGTAAAAGTATTATTCAACTTTGTGAACACGAAGGAATTAACATAGAAGTACGCCCAGTAAAAGTTGCAGAAATTATGGAAGCCGCTCGTAAAGGAGAATTGTTGGAAATGTTTGGTGCGGGTACTGCAGCAGTTGTTAGTCCAATTTTAGGGTTTTCTCATCACGATGAAAGTTTTGAGTTGCCTAAAGTTGAAAACAGTTTCGCTTCTTTTATTAAAAAGAGAATTACAGATATTCAACAACATAAAGCGGAAGATATTTTTGGTTGGACGTATAAAGTTAAATAATTCTTAACAAAGAATTTTTGACAACATCTATTAAAAATTATAAATTAGCAATGTCAATACAATCGGGTTTTATCCGATTGTTTGGCATATTTTTTGGAACTAAAATATCTAAATACACAACTTATGAAAACGCTAGATGAGGCAACAAAAAATATTCAAAAAAAAGGTTTTTTAGATATTGAAATCGATAAAACTATAGATTATGTTGCAGAAATTAACAAACTTAGAAAAGAAAAAAATGCTATTATATTAGCGCACTATTATCAAGAAAGTGAAATACAAGATATTGCTGATTTTGTTGGGGATAGTTTGGCTTTAGCTCAGGAAGCTGCCAAAACCAATGCAGATATTATTGTTTTTGCCGGAGTTCATTTTATGGCAGAAACTGCTAAAATATTGAATCCTACAAAAAAGGTATTACTACCTGATTTAAAAGCTGGATGTTCTTTAGCAGATTCTTGTCCACCAGCTGATTTTGCTGCTTTTAAAAAACAACATCCAAATCATATTGTGGTTTCTTATGTTAACACTTCTGCAGAAATTAAAGCGTTAACCGATATTGTTTGCACCTCATCAAATGCTGAAAAAATAATAAATTCTATTCCAAAAGATCAACCTATTATTTTTGCTCCAGATAAAAATTTAGGAAGTTGGTTAATTAAAAAAACTGGAAGAGATTTGTTACTTTGGGATGGAGCTTGTATGGTACACGAAGCTTTTTCTATTGAAAAAATATTGAATTTGTATGCTGAAAATCCAGATGCCGAAATTATTGCTCACCCAGAGTCTCAGGATCATTTATTGAAAGTAGCCAAATATGTTGGTTCTACTTCAGGATTGCTTAAATATGTTGAAACAAGTAATGCTAAAAAGTTTATTGTGGCTACTGAAGTAGGAATTTTACATAAAATGAGACAGACAGTTCCCAATAAAATTTTAATCCCTGCTCCTGTAGATGACGATACTTGCAATTGTAGTGAATGTTTTTATATGAAAATGAACACTATGAAAAAACTATATCTTTGCTTAAAATATGAATTGCCATTTGTGGAAGTGGATGCAGAACTTAGCAAAAAAGCATTGCTACCAATTCAGCGAATGCTTGAATTATCAAAATAATTTTAAGTAAAATGATTGCAGACAAAAATATTTATAAAACCGATTTTTTAGTGATTGGTTCAGGAGTTGCCGGTTTAACTTTTGCCTTAAAAACAGCCACTCATTTTAAAAATTCCATAATTACTATAGTTACAAAAAGTGAAAAAAATGAATGTAACACAAAGTATGCCCAAGGTGGCGTAGCAACTGTTTGGAATAAAACAGTTGATACTTTTAATCAACATATAAAAGACACCTTAATTGCAGGAGATGGTATTTGTGATGAGGAGATTGTAAAAATGGTAATTGAAAAAGCTCCTGACAGGTTACAAGAATTAATTGATTGGGGAACCAATTTTGATAAAAATGAACAAGGCAATTATTCGTTAGGGAAAGAAGGCGGACATTCACAAAATAGAATTTTACATCATAAAGATATAACGGGTGCTGAAATTGAAAGAGCTTTATTGGCTCAAATAAAAAACACACCAAATATTGTATTTTTAGATTATCATTTTGCTATTGATTTAATTACTGAGCATCAGATTACTAAAAAATTAATCACCCGAAAAGAAAAAATTACTTGTTATGGTGCTTATGTTTTAGATGAAAAGACGAATAAAGTAAAAACTTTTTCAGCAAAAGTAACCATGTTAGCCACTGGAGGAAATGGGCAAGTTTATAGCACTACTACTAATCCGGTAGTTGCAACTGGCGATGGTATTGCTATGGCATATAGAGCAAAAGCAGAAATTTCAGAAGTAGAATTTATTCAATTTCACCCAACAGCATTATATAATCCTGGCGAATATCCTGCGTTTTTAATTTCTGAAGCCGTACGCGGTGATGGAGCTATTTTAAGAAATTTTAGTGGTGAAAAATTTATGCATTTATACGATGATAGATTAGATTTAGCACCTCGTGATATTGTTGCAAGAGCTATTGATAGTGAGATGAAAAAAAGTGGCGCCCCAAATGTTTATCTAGATTGTACTCATTTAAATTATAATGCTTTTAAAAAACATTTTCCAAATATTACCGAAAAATGTTTGAGTTTAGGAATTGATGTTCGTACAGATTATATTCCTGTAATTCCAGCACAACATTATATTTGTGGAGGAGTAAATGTTAATAAAAAAGGGAAAACCTCCATTAAAAATTTATATGCTAGCGGTGAGGTTACTAGAACAGGTTTGCATGGTGCAAATAGATTGGCTTCCAACTCATTATTAGAAGGGTTAGTGTTTTCTCACAACGCTTTTGAAAATTTAACCAAACGATTTCATAAAATCAGTTTTCATAAAAATGTTCCTATTTGGAATGACAGTGGTGTTGTAAAAAATATGGAGAAAATTTTAATTACTCATGATAGAAATGAAGTTAAAACCATAATGAGTAATTATGTTGGTATAGTTCGTTCTAATGAACGATTAAAAAGGGCTGAAAAAAGATTACGTGTTTTGTATGAAGATAATAAACGACTTTATGATCACTCTGAACTTTCTGTGGATTTATGTGAATTACGAAATTTAATTACAACTGCTTATTTGGTGACTCAATTTTCTAAAAAAAGAAAAGAAAATAAAGGGGGTTTTTATAACCTTGATTTAATAAAAGAGCCTGTCTGAAAAGTGTCATCCTGAATGAAAATGAAGGATCTCATGATAATCAAATTACTGATAATTAGATAAATAAGATTTTTCGACTGCGCTCAAAATGACAGTTGAAAGATTTTTCAGACAGGCTCTTTTATTAAATTATTTTACCAAATTTTAACCCTATCTTCAGGTTTTACATACATTTTATCACCTTTCTTTATATTAAATGCTGTATAAAAAGCATCCACATTTTGTAATGGCATATAAGCCCGATACATTCCAGGAGCATGTGGATTTGTTTTAATTAAACTACGCAAAGCATTTTCTCTCATTTTAGTTCTCCAAACTGTTGCCCACGACATGTAAAAACGTTGTTCTGGTGAAAATCCATCAATTTTGCCCGGTCTTTTATGATCTTTAAAATATAACTGCAAAGCATCATAAGCAGCATTAACTCCACCTAAATCGCCAATATTTTCTCCTAAAGTATATTTACCATTTAAATGAACATCTTTTAAGGCTTCAACTGCACTATATTGATTTTCTAATTTTGTTCCTAAAGCAGTAAACTTTTCTAAATCTTCTTTAGTCCACCAGTTATTTAGGTTACCATTAGCATCAAATCTAGATCCTGAATCATCAAAACAATGAGAAATTTCGTGACCAATAACCGCTCCTATTCCTCCATAATTCACAGCAGCATCTGCTTTATAATCGTAAAATGGTGGTTGTAAAATAGCTGCTGGAAATACAATTTCATTATTTACCGGATTAAAATAAGCATTTACCGTTTGAGGTGACATTCCCCATTCTGTTCTATCCACTGGTTTTCCTAGTTTTTCAATATTTTTGTTAAAATTCCATTTGGTGGTATTTAATGAATTTTTAAAAAATGAACCTCCATTTTCAGTGTTATTTATTACTAATTTAGAATAGTCTTTCCATTTATCTGGATAGGCTATTTTAACGGTCATTTTTTCTATTTTTTCAATGGCCTTTTTCTTAGTTTCTGCTGTCATCCACGGCAAAGCGTTAATTCTATTTTTATAAGCCTCCATCACATTTTTAATCATTTCTTCAGCTTTTGCTTTAGCTACTGGAGGAAACTTCTTGGCAACATATAATTTACCTAATGCTTCTCCTATTCTTCTATTAACAGATGCTAAAGCTCTTTCATCCATAGGGCGTTGTTTTTTAGCTCCTGTTAATACTTTACCATAAAAATCCCAATTTATTTTTTCAAGATTAGTATCCAGCAAGCCCGCTGCTCTATCAATAGTTGTCCAACGCAAATACAATTTAATATCATCTATTGAGCTAGATTTTAAAATTTTGTTTAACGCCATCATATATTTTGGCTCGGTTACTATTACTTTATTTAAGTTAGTAATGCCAATTCCTTTAAAATATGCTTCCCAATTAATTTCTGGTGTCAATTTTTGAAGCTCCGCAATAGTTTTAGGATTGTATCTTTTTCTAGCATCTCTATTTTCTTCTTTGGTATTTCTAGGAACTGCTAATTTATATTCGTAATTAAATACTTTATTAGCATTTGCAGTTGCTTTCTCTTTACTATCACCAAACAACTCAAACATTTTAGCAATATGAGCAATATATTTTTCTCTTTTTTCTTTGGTATCTTTATCTTGATCTACATAATAATCTCTACGCAAACCTAATCCTGCAGGAGACAAATAACCCGCATTCATTTTACTGTCTTTTAAATCGTTAGTAACATAAAAACCAAAATAACCAACACCTCCATAAGGAGCCATTTCTATAAATAATTTTTGTAAATCAGCTAAATTTTTAACCTCATCAATTTTTTGCAAATATGGTTTTAACGGAGTAATTCCTGCTTTGTTACGAGCAATCGTATCCATAATAGTTTCATATAAATCTACTGACTTTTTTTGATCGGCATCTAATTTTAATTTTCCTTCGGCATCTTTAAGATTTGGATTTTTTGTTTGTGCAATGGCCTCATTTAAAATATTTAGCACATCTGCATCAGTATTTTTACGCAATTCATTAAAACTTCCCCAAGAAGTTCTATCTGCTGGTATTTCTGTTTTATCTAACCAGCTACCATTTACGTATCTAAAAAAATCATCATTTGGACGAACTTTTTTATCCATATTTGAAGTTATTATTCCGTGAATTTCTTTCTTTTTACTTGGCTCCTTTTGACATGAAATAGGAACCATTGCAATGGAAATAATTGCAATAAGCAACGTGTGTTTATTAAATAGTTTCATTTTTATATTGTAATTTACAAATTTGGTTAATTTATTTTTTTACATTTTTATAAAATAACAATTTATTTTGTTAAAAATCACTTAAAAAATTGTTAAGGTTTTAGTCTAGAATTTCTTTAATTTTTGGCTTGCAATAATTTGAGCCTTTCAATACTTTGCCGTCTTCTCTATAAATGGGTTTTCCGTTAGTATCTAACTTACTCATATTACTTCGCTGAATTTCATTAAAAACAGCTTCAATTTTATCTTGTAAACCATGTTCTAAAACCGTTCCTAATAAAATATATAGCATATCACCTAAAGCATCTGCTATTTCAACTAAGTCATCGTTTTTGGCTGCTTCTAAATACTCTTCATTTTCCTCTTTCATTAAATCGAAACGCAATAGAATTTTATTTAAAGGAATTTTGGAAGTTGGTTGTTTTTGATATCCTAATTCAAAAACTTCCATAAATTTTTGAACATCGTTTAATTTATTCTTCATTTAATAATTTTATAAAAATTTAATCAATATTTTAGCAGGCATCCATTTTAGCATAAATGCTACTATGCTCCATCGCTTGGTGATATATGCTTTTTTCTTTCTTTTTTTAATTGCGGTAAATATTTGTTTTGTTGCTTTTTTAGAAGACGCCATCCAAAAAGTTTTTCCAATTGCCATAGAAGTATCTACAAATCCCGGTTGAATATCGGTTACAACTATTTTTGATTTACTTCTATTTGCTTTCATCCAAAGGGATTCTAAATAACTAGCTTGAAATGCTTTGGAAGCAAAGTAAGCTGGCACATGACGATTACCTCTAATAGATGCAACCGACGAAATACCTACCAAATGCCCAAACCCTTGTTTTTTAAACAAGTTGTATGCCAATCCATAAATTTTAGTTGCTGCTAAAACATTGGTTTCTAATGTAGGTTTTTCCAAGTTCCAATTTAAATTATAATTCGGTCCTCCAACTCCAGAACTAAACACTATTAAATCGATATTTTTAAATTCCGATTTCAGTTCTTTAAAGAGAGTTTCACAAGAGTTTAAATCGGTTACATCATGAACTTTATAACTATAACTTTCAGGTTTAGTTTGTTTAATTTCTTTTAACAAATTTTCTCTTCTACCGGTAATTATCACAAAATAATTATTTGCAACCAATATTTCTGCTAAGTCTTTTCCTATTCCTGAAGTGGCTCCAATTATTAATGCATGTTTCATCTTAAAAAATTATGTATTTTTGAAGATAAATATACATCTTTTAATATGTTTAGTGAAAACCAATTAATTTTTGCCGCATTATTTATTATTGCATTCACCATTGCAATGATTTGGAGCTACCGGAAAGATTTTAAAGTAATTAAAAAATATTATAAAAACACCTTTATAATAGTTATCACCATTTTTTTGATAATCGCTATTTTTACTATGATTGCTTTTTCATTGCATTAAAAAAATGAGGTTGTCTGAAAAGTGTCATTCTGAATGAAAATGAAGAATCTCATAATAATCAAATTACTGGTAATTAGATAAATAAGATTTTTCGACTGCGCTCAAAATGACAATTGAAAAACTTTTCAGACAACCTCATTTATATATTAAATATGTTTTATCTATTTAGTTATTAGGTTCTATATGAATTAATATATCACCAATACTTTCTATTTTACTTTGGAGTTTATCCTTAAGTTTATGAGCTAATTCATGTCCTTCTTTAACAGATTTTGACCCATCGACTACCGCATGTAAATCTACATGATATTTCATTCCTGACTTACGAATTAAACATTTTTCGGTATCTAAAATACCTTCTACGGTTAAAGAAACTTTTCGAATTTCGGCAATTAAATCTTCGTGTAAATTTTCATCCATTATTTCAGCTAAAGCTGGTCTAAAAATTAAATAACTGTTATAAAGTATAAAGGCTGATGCAAAAAATGCCGCATAAATATCTGCGTTTTTAAATGCTTCACCTAACAACAACGTCATAGAAATTCCAATAAATGCGGTAACGGAAGTAATGGCATCACTTCTGTGATGCCAAGCATCTGCTTTTAGCGAAGAACTCTCTGTTTCTTTGCTCTTTTTTATAACATAGTGATAAGAAATTTCTTTCCAAATAATGATTATTCCAAGTACAATAAGCGTCCAAGTTTTTGGTAATTCGCGAAATTTTCCAAGATGAATAATACCTTCATAGGCAATTATAGTTGCTGAAGTAATTAAAAATCCAACTACCAAAAAAGTAATTAATGGTTCAGCCTTTCCATGCCCGTAAGGATGGTTTTTGTCTGCAGGTTTAGTTGAATATTTTAAACCGATTAAAACCAATATAGATGCAAAAATATCGGTTGTAGATTCAATAGCATCTGCTATTAAAGCATAAGAATGACCAAAAACCCCAGCTATACCTTTTATAATTGCTAAAGCAGTATTTCCTATAATACTAAAATAGGAAGCATTTATTGCGGTTTTAATTTTACTCATTAAAATTATTAATTATTATCTGGCAAATTGGAATAATTTTTAGCATAATACAACATTTCATCTGTAAAACTTTTTGGTTGTTCCACTAAAATATCAGTAATTTTACCTGTTGCATCTTTTTTAGAAACTAAAATTGGATTGATAAATCCGCTATAAGGAGCTGATTTAAATTTACTATTTCGTTCTAAAACTTCTTTATGTAGCGCTTGATCAACTTTAACACCATACGTTTCTACTAAATTTTTACCAGCTTCAAAATCTCCTTCAGATTTTATACGTTGAATTTCGCGTAATAATTGTCCAAATAAAACCCTTAATTTAGCATAATCATGAATTACAAAATAGGTTTTATTATTTTTAATCACTTTTTCAATTACATTATCTTTTTTACCTTTTTCATAAGCCCAAGCTGCAACTAACTGGCGATTTCTCATATGAGCTTCTTCTATATCATCACCTAATTTTAATCGAACTAATTGTGTTAGTAATCCATTTCTAATATACCCATCATAAGCTGCTTTGCCCAACTCTTTTGCATTAGGAGATAATTTTAAATCCACTAATTTTTGGTCTGGCAAAAAGTATAATCCAACCAAATCGGCACGAGCTTCTTCTAAAGTTGAAGCATAATTTTTCATAGTTTCTTTTGGTTGCCCTACTCCTGGGTTTATTTTACCACTTGCATGACCAATAACTTCATGCAATGCGGTATGTAATTTATCGGCTAATTGCCCGTATTTAATTTCGGTATTTACTTCGTCCTCATTGTAAGCAAATTCTTTCAATCTATCCGTACCGCCTGCCTGATTGTAAGCATCTATTAAATTTCCTAAAGAAACAGATTTAGAACCATGTTGTTGACGAATCCAGTTATTGTTTGGAAGATTAACCCCGATTGGAGTAGATGGTGAAGCATCACCTGCTTCAGAAGCAACATTAACCGTTTTGTAGGAAACTCCAACTACATTTTTCTTTTTATGTGCTTCCATAATTGGAGAATTATCTTCAAACCATTGTGCATTTTCAGAAACTACTGCCATTTTCTTAGACATATCAAAATCTTTGATTTCAACAATGCTTTCAAACGAACCTCTATACGCTTTTGGATCATTATAAACTTCAATGAATCCGTTAATATAATCAATATCTCCTTTGGTACTTGTTGCCCAAGCAATATTATATTGATCCCAAACTTTTAAATCGCCTGTTTCATAAAATTTGATTAATAGTTTTAAAGCTTCTGCTTGTTGTGGATTTTCAGCTACCGTTACTGCTTTTTTTAGCCAAAACACAACTTTTTCAATAGCTGTACCATACATTCCACCTACTTTCCAAACTTCTTCTTTAAGTGTACCATCTGCGTTTTTAATTAATTTGGAATTTAAACCATATTCTATTGGAGTAGCATCATTTTTGTCAATTTTAGAAGCATAAAAATTATCCACTTCCTCAGAAGTTACATTTGGTGAATAAAAATTAACAGCCGAACCTTTTAACAATCCGGTTGATGCATCTAAATTCACTTTTTTAGCATCTTTATCATTAAAAATAACAGCAAATGCTTCACCTTCAAGTTTGGTATTAGTTTCTTTTAATAAATTTTTTAAATACTCTTCTGTAAAATTTGGTTGAAACTTACTATTTGCATAATGATGATGAATTCCGTTGGAAAACCAGATTCGTTTTAAATAAATTTCAAAATTTTTCCAATCTTTAGAAGTTTTATCACCTTTATAATTAACATAAATATGTTCTAAAGCACGTCTTATTTTTAAATTAAAACGATAATTTTGATCGTAAATAATATCACGACCTTCCATTCCTGCCTGTGATAAATAATAAACGTATTCTTTTTGTTTTAGAGTTAACTTATCAAAACCTGGTATTTGGTATCTAAGAATTTTTAAATCTGCAAATTGTTCAGCTTTATACTGAAATTTACTTTCTTTTACTTGTTGCTTTTCTTTAGGTTGTTGTTTTCCACAAGAAGGAAACATTATTGCGACTAAAAGCAAATAAGCTAAATATTTTATTTTCATTTTATAAATTTTAGAATTTTAAGCATCAAATTTACTAATTTCAAATGGTTTTATTTAGTAAATTAGCATGAAGCAAACTTAAATTAACCAATATGAAACTTTTAAAATATTTATTTTTTTTAATTCTGATATTCATTATCGGCGGATCTATTTATTTAGCTACTTTAAATGGCAGTTATGATGTTAAACAAACCCGAACTATCAAAGCTCCCGTGGAAGTAGTTTTTAACGAAATTAATGATTATAAAAACTGGCAACATTGGGGTCCTTGGTATGAAATGGATTCTACCATTATTGCAACTTATCCGGAAATAACATCAGGTGTAAATGCTTCGTATAGTTGGACTGGAAAAGAAGGTGACGGTTCCATGAAAACTATTTCTTTAGTTCCAAATAAAGAGCTTATTCAACAAATTGATTTTGAAACAGGTAGTACTCCCGAAGTTTATTGGAATTTAAAAAAAGTTGAAGATGGTACAGAAGTTACTTGGGGAATGCGTGGTAAAAATACTTTTAAGGAAAAAGCCTATTGGTTAACCCAAGGCGGTATTGAAAAAAATATAAAACCAATGTATACAAGGGGGTTAGAATTATTAGACACCTATATTACTAAAGAAATGGATAAACATAGCATTGAAAGCAAAGGAATTGTAGATTACGGAGGCGGTTACTATTTATACCAAACTACCTCAAGTAAATTTACTGAAATTGATAAAAAAATGGAAGAAATGTTTCCTAAAATCATGAAATATATGACAGAAAACAATATTCAATCCTCTGGTAAACCATTTACAATTACACACAAATGGGATGAAGAAAATGGTACAATAATGTTCTCTACTTGCGTACCTGTTTCCGAAAGAATTATTACTACTGGTGATGTTTTAAACGGATTTATAAAACCTAAAAAAATGTTTAAAACCTTGTTAACTGGCAATTATAAATATTTAACCGAAGCTTGGGAAACTGCTTTTAAGAATTTATATACACAAAACTTAAAAGAAGCTAAAGATGCAGAACCTATAGAAGTGTATTTGGTAAGTCCACACGAAACGCCTAATCCTTCAAAATGGGTAACAGAAATTTTGATACCTGTTGAATAAATTTTAAAGAAAAATTGAATCAAGGCATAATTTACAGTTTGTCACACTGAGCTTGTCGAAGTGTTTATAGTATAAAAAAATTAGATGAACCTAAAAGTCTTCGACAAGCTCAGACTGACAACTAAAATTGAACATTCTAATATAACGGATTTTTTCTGAAAGATTCATAAACTACTTTTTTTAATAGCTTTTCTATACATTTTTATATCTAAAACAATCTACAACATGGTCATTTATCATGCCTGTAGCTTGCATATGAGCGTATATAACCGTAGAGCCAACAAACTTAAAACCACGCTTTTTTAAATCCTTTGAAATAATATCGGATAATTCAGTTGTAGCAGGAATTTCATTCTTACTTTTCCAATTATTCACAATAGGTTTTTGGTTGGTAAATTTCCAAATATAATTGGAGAAGGCTCCAAATTCTTTCTGGATTTCCATAAAAGCAATGGCATTTGATATGGTTGCTTTTATTTTTAGTTTATTCCTGATAATTCCAGCATCTTGAATTAATTCATCAAATTTATCATCGCCATACTTCGCAATTTTTTTATAATCAAAATTATCAAAAGCCTTTCTGAAATTTTCTCTCTTTCGTAAAACAGTAATCCAACTTAATCCTGCCTGAAAAGTTTCTAAAATTAAAAATTCAAAGAGTTTAGTATCCTCATAAACAGGAACTCCCCATTCCTCATCATGATATTTTACATATATTGGGTCATTACCGCACCAACCACATCTATTTTTATTCATTATTTGATTTCTTTTTGATGATAACAATATACTATTTTTTGATAAAATATAAGTTGGAATAATTTTTGTACATTTATTATAGTAAAATCACTAATTATGAAACATTTATTTTACCTTTTAATTGTTAGTTTATTTGCTATTAGTTGCGGAACTTCTTCTAAATTAACGCAAAAAAACTCTTTAGATGATGTACCAGTGACTATTAAAAATGATAGTTTACACTATGAAATAACCATTATTGATAACGGATTTAACACCTATCTTCATTCCATAGCAAAACCTAAAAATTATTATACTCAACAATATTATGAATCTAAAAACAAGTTTTATGTAACGGAATGGAATATTCGAGCACAAAATCCTTTACGTTATGACGATACTATTTATGAAAATAAAATCGATTATGATTTTAATGTGGATTATGGCTTAGATGTAAATTATAAATTGTACAATTACTTTAAATTTGTGGAATATAAATACCGGCAAAAATTTTAACAATTTACATTTTAGGTTTTAAACTAAATCTTAAGACAACATAACCTAAAATTCCAGCAATTAAAGAGCCTATAATAACTCCCATTTTTGATGCTGCTATTAAACTCTGATCAGTATAAGCTAAGTTAACTATAAATAAAGACATGGTAAACCCAAGCCCTCCTAACAAACTAACACCAAATAATTGTAAATAATTGACTCCATTTGGCAAATCAGCTAGTTTCAATTTTATTCCAATAACAGACATAAGCATAATACCTATGGTATTTCCTAAAACCAAAGCTAAAGCAATATTCATAGTAACATGACTTGTATTTTCCAAACCTTTTAGGTTTAAAACTACCCCTGCATTTGCCAAAGCGAAGATTGGCATAATAACATAGGATACCCAGCCATGTAGAGCGTGTTCTATATGTTGAAGTGGAGAATGCACCTTTTGAGTAATTTTTTCTATTGAATCAACAGCCTGTAGTTGATTTTTACTCATCAGTTTGCTTTTATGTGAATTTTCTTCTTTAAAAAAATTAAGATGATTTGTTATTACTTTTAGATATTCTTTAAAATCTACTTTTCGATTTACCGGAATGGTAAATGCCATTAAAATTCCAGCTATGGTAGGATGAATACCTGATTTTAAAAACAGCAACCAAACCACAAATCCCATAATAAAATAAAAATACTTAGAATATATTTCTTTATAGCTCAAAAATGCTAATGCACTAAAAATTAACATTGCATAACAAATTAAATCCCATTGAATATTAGTACTATAAAAAACAGCAATTACCAATACCGCTCCTATATCATCAACTATAGCAAAAGCTGTTAAAAATATCTTTAACCCTAAAGGCACTCGTTTACCTAATAATTTTAAAATACCTAAAGTAAAAGCAATATCGGTTGCCATAGGAATTCCCCAACCCTCAGTTCCTATCGCTCCTTTATTTAGAATTAAAAATATAATTACAGGAAACGCCATTCCCCCTATTGCTGCGAAAATAGGAAGCGCTGCCTTACGCAAAGTTGTTAGTTCGCCAACTAAAATTTCTCGCTTTACCTCTAACCCTATAACAAAAAAGAAAATAGCCATTAACCCATCATTAATCCATAATATCAACGGCTTTGATAAATGAAAACTAGAATCTGCAAAACCTATAGTAAACTTATGATGCCATAAGGCTTCATATAAATATCCATAAGATGAGTTTGCCCAAACAATAGCTAAAATAGAGCATGCAAAAAGGATGATACTTGATGCTGTTTCTAATTTTATAAAGGCTTTTAATGAATTGCTGATACGTTTCATTTAATTAATTTTAAATAACGTTGAAATATACAATATTTTTAATTTTTAAAGTAAAAGAGGCTATCTGAAAAGTGTCATTCTGAATGAAAATGAAGAATCTCAAAATAATTAAATTATAGATAATTAGATAAATAAGATTTTTCGACTGCGCTCAAAATAACAGTTGAAATATTTTTCAGATAGCCCTCTTAAAAATAAGTTTTAAATAAAATAGAGACTTATAATTGAGGTCCAGCTTCAACCAAAGCTTTACCTTCTTCATTATCAGTATATTTATCGAAATTTTGGATAAATAAACTTGCCAACTTTTTGGCTTTTATGGTCCATTCTTCTGAATTTTTATAAGTATCCCGAGGATCTAAAATATCCTTATCAACACCTGGTAAAGAAGTAGGCACTTCTAAGTTGAAAATAGGAATAATTTTAGTTTCCGATTTTTCAATTGAACCATCAAGAATAGCGTTTATAATTCCTCTGGTATCTTTTATGGAAATACGTTTACCTGATCCATTCCATCCTGTATTTACAAGATATGCTTCTGCTCCACTAGTTTCCATTTTTTTAACTAATTCTGCTCCATATTTGGTAGGGTGCAATGATAAAAATGCTTCTCCAAAACAAGCAGAAAAAGTTGGTGTTGGTTCGGTTACACCTCGTTCCGTTCCTGCTAATTTAGCTGTAAACCCAGATAAAAAGTGGTATTTTGTTTGCTCTGGTGTTAATTTTGATACAGGAGGTAATGTTCCAAAGGCATCTGCAGAAAGGAAAATAACTTTCTTAGCAGCCCCAGCTTTTGAGACTGGTTTTACAATATTATCAATATGATAAATTGGATAAGAAACACGTGTATTTTCTGTTACTGAATTATCACTGAAGTCAATTTTACCCTTTTCATCAACGGTTACATTTTCAAGAAGTGCATTCTTTTTAATTGCTGCATAAATTTCTGGTTCAGAATCTTTATCTAAATTAATTGTTTTTGCATAACATCCACCTTCAAAATTAAAGACTCCTTCGCCGTCCCATCCATGTTCATCATCCCCAATTAACTGGCGGCTTGCATCTGTAGAAAGTGTTGTTTTTCCAGTTCCTGAAAGTCCGAAGAAAATAGCAGTATCACCATCTTTTCCAACATTAGCTGAACAGTGCATAGAAGCAATTCCTCTTAATGGTAAATAGTAATTCATCATAGAGAACATTCCTTTTTTCATTTCACCACCATACCAGGTACCTCCAATAATTTGCATTTTTTCAGTTAAGTTAAAAACAACAAAATTCTCAGAATTCAGTCCTTGTGCTTTCCAATTTGGATTTGAAGTTTCAGATCCATTCATTACTATGAAATCTGGTTCTCCAAAATTTTCAAGTTCTTCATCTGTTGGTCTAATAAACATATTTTTAACAAAATGTGCTTGCCATGGAACTTCCACTATAAAACGAACTTTTAAGCGGGTATCTTTATTTGCTCCACAAAAAGCATCCATTACATATAGTCTTTTCCCAGATAACTCATCGGCAACAAGCCCTTTTAACTCATTCCAAACTTCTTGAGTAACTGGTTTATTATCGTTAGCTGCTTTTTCAGAGTTCCACCAAAAAGTGTCTTTTGTAATAGCATCTTTAACAATAAATTTATCTTTAGGGGAACGGCCTGTAAATTTACCTGTCATTACATTAACTGCCCCAAGTTCTGTTAAGTACCCTTTTTCATATCCTTTTAAATCAGGATTAATTTCTGAATTATATAATTCTTCATATGAAGGATTATATATTACATTTTTTACATTTTTAATTCCAAGTTTATAAAGCGATTCAGATACTGCGGTTTTCATTATCGTTTCCATTAAAGGTTATTTTAAATTAATTTTATAATGATTTTTCATATTTCTATATCAAATTTAGTGAGAATAAGTTGTTCAGGAGCATGATAAATATCATAAAAAACCAAATTTTCACGATAACGTTTTCCAAAAAATAAATTACTCATTATCAGTTGTTTACAATTCATTTTAAATTTTAATAAATCACGAAAACGTTTTCGAATATTGTCAAAAAAAAACGAGTTTCTTCTTTTATTTAAATTTTTAGCTAAAGTATAATTTTTTGATGCATACTACAAACTTTTATTTTAAAGTATGCTTATAATTATTAATTTTTATAAAACGTAAATGCCATTTTTAACCAACCAATAATAAATATTAATCCGCCCAACGGTGTTATAAACCAAACAGATTTTGCAGGGACACCAAATGTAATTGCATATATGGATCCTGAGAAAAACAAAATCCCTAATAGAAACAATAAAGTCAACTGGTTTTTAATTTTTTGGGTAAAATTAACCGTGGTATTTATAAATAATAAAACAAGTACATGAAACATTTGATATTTTACAGCGGTTTCAAAACTTTTTAATTCTTGCACTCCCAAACTTTCCTTTAAAGCATGTGCTCCAAAAGCTCCTAAAACAATAGTAATTGCTCCTATAATTGATATGATTGTTAAATTTCTATTCATTTTAACCTAAATTTTAAGTGGTAAATATAAACTTATTACTTTTCTTATTCAATTTTAGTATATTTATAAAAACTATTTACGATGTCAAATCATTCAGATACCTTAATAACCTTATTTGAAACAAGTTTAATTCACGAAATTCATATAGCAAAAACCTTATTAGCAACTTATAATATACCTAGTTATATTTTTGATGAAAACTTAACAACTATTGGTATTCCTGGTTTAGAAGGTTATAAATTAAAAGTTAATGAGTTAGATTTTGAAAATGCAAAACAAATTTTAGCTACCACAAAACACGAAGATAAATAGCTTCTATTTTAATTTTGTAAGCGTTAAAATTTGTACATTCGTACTTCAATTTATGAGTCAAATTTATATGAAAATGCGTACTATTTTAATAATTGGTGCAGGTCAATCTTCTTCATCTCTTATCACCTATTTACTAAACAAATCAACTGCTGAAAACTTACAAGTTATTGTTGCCGATGTTTCTTTAGATTTAGCAATACAAAAAATAAATAATCACCCAAACGGAAAAGCAATTACCTTAGATATATTTAATGAAGAAGCACGAAGAAAAGAAATAAAAAATGCTGCTATTATAGTATCCATGCTTCCAGCAACGCTACATATTAAAATAGCTAAGGATTGTATCGATTTTGGAAAAAACCTAATTACACCTTCTTATGTTTCCGATGAGATGAAACAACTTAATGAAAAAGTAGTTGAAAAAGGATTGGTGTTTTTAAATGAGGTTGGATTAGACCCAGGAATTGATCACATGAGCGCAATGCAGGTAATTGATAGTATAAGAGAAAAAGGCGGAAAAATGCTGCTTTTTGAATCCTTTACCGGAGGTTTGGTTGCACCAGAGAGCGATACTAATTTATGGAATTATAAATTTACTTGGAATCCAAGAAACGTAGTTTTAGCTGGGCAAGGTGGTGCAGCAAAATTTTTACAGGAAGGAACTTATAAATACATCCCTTATCAAAAATTATTTAGAAGAACCGAAATATTACATATTAATAAATATGGAAAATTTGAAGGATATGCCAACAGAGATTCTTTAAAATATAAAGATGTATATGGATTAGATGATATTTTAACGTTATATAGAGGAACTATAAGGCGTGTAGGTTTTTCAAGAGCCTGGAATGTTTTTGTTCAATTAGGAATGACAGATGATAGTTATACTATTGAAGATTCTGAACATATGAGTTATCGGGATTTTACGAACTCCTTTTTAGCCTATAATCCTAATGATTCTGTTGAACTTAAACTTCGCTATTATCTTAAAATTGATCAGGATGATGAAGTTTGGGAAAAATTATTGGAATTAGATTTATTTAATCCTCATAAAAAAGTAAATTTAAAAAATGCCACACCTGCTCAAATTCTAGAAAAAATTCTTAAAGATAGCTGGACTTTAGAAAAAGAGGATAAAGATATGATTGTTATGCAGCATCTTTTTGGATATGAACTTCATGGTAAAAAAGAGCAAATTAAAAGTAGTATGGTTTGCATAGGTGATGATCAAACATATACGGCAATGGCTAAAACCGTTGGTTTACCCGTTGGAATTGCAACTATTAAAATTTTAAATAGGGAAATTAAAACTCCTGGAGTTTTATTACCTATTAGTAAAGAAATTTACGAGCCTATTTTAGGTGAATTAAAAGAAAATGGAATTGTTTTTACAGAAGAACAAATGCCTTACTTAGGCTATAAACCTGATAAATATTATAATTAAAATATTTATTTTACAAAAATATTACATTTTCAAATAAAAATCTTTCACTAAATTTTTATACGCATCGGTATATTTATGGCGTGCAATTTCAATAATTAATTCGTCTGTTTCTAATTCAGTTTCAGTTCTTGAAAATTGCAATAAACTTCTTTTAACTACTGAATTTTCATTCCCTCTTACTCTTGTAATTCTATTTAGAAATAATTTATTTTGATTAGCTATTTTTATAAAATTAATTTCCTCTTCAAATGGAATAATAAACGCACTAGACCCTGTATTATTTAACAGTTTTGAAGTTCCATATAATAATTCTTCAAACGATAAACTCTCAGAATGTCGAGCCATTGCTCTATTATTTGGTAATTTTTTATACGTTGAAGTATAAAAAGGTGGATTAGAAATAATTAAATCGTATAACTCCTCTATTTCTTCTGTAAATTGTTGAAATGAGGCATGATAACAAAATAAACGATCTCCCCAAGTGCTATTTTCAAAATTTTCAACAGTTTGTTCGTATGCTTCATCATTTAATTCAATAGCATCAATAGTTTCTGCAAAGGAACGTTGTGCCAACATTAAGGCAATAAGTCCAGTTCCTGAACCAACATCTAAAATAGAATTTGTTTCTTTTGGTAACCCAACCCAAGCGCCCAATAAAACGCCGTCTGTACCAACTTTCATTGCTGATTTATCCTGTTGAATAGTGAATTGTTTAAATTGGAATGGTGTACTCATTTAGTTTTAAAAATTTTAAATTAACATCAAAAATACCATAAATCGATAAATTAAAGATGAAACTATTTCACCTTACATTCTGAACCGTTCTAACTCAATAATTTATTAAATATGATTAGCCAATAATCACTACTTTTCAAACCTATTAAATTTTATATATAATTTGATTAATGAACTTAACTTATTAATTAAAAAAGTAATATAATTAATTTAACAATTAAAAAAACCTAAATGAAAAATTAGATGTAATGTCTCCTAATACTAAAAAGAGTAATTCATCTATTGGAAAAATAAAATCCTTTTTATTTATTGTAATAGTATCTATAATGCTTTTAAGCAATAAAACGTCCTTATAATTTGCAGTATTTAATTACTTCAATAATACTATTTGCTGTTACTTTAGCCTTATTGTTAACCAATATAGTTTCTATTTTACCAGATGATTTAGCATAAATTTTTTCAGGGGGTATTTTTGTAGTAACCACTACTTCTGCTGTTATAACATCAGGGTATTTTACAAACCATGTAATTAATAACAATAGTAACACTATGGTATTTCCATAACGAACCAACCAGTTAGGCACATAGCTTAATATTTCTTGTACTTCTTCACTTCCTATTTGTATTTCTAATTCACTATTCTTCATACATTTACTTAAGATGGAAGTGCATATGCACCTCCATCTTAATATTAATTAAATTTCACAAGGTGGATTCATAGTTCTTGAATCAACACAAAAACTATCAACACAACAATAATAACCATCACAATCTGGCGTTGCAGAACATCTCCCTGTCCCTATTCTTCCCCCATTAATACTTTTTTGTTCTGCTCTATTTAGAGCTTTTCCTAAACTTAAAAATTGTTTTTTCATAATGAAAAATTTATAAATTATGTTCGCCTTGAACATTTAAAGACACTCAAGGTTTATGTCTATTCCTCGCGAGAGAATATTTTATTTATCAAATACATTTTTGATTTGATAAAAGAAGCGCTCAATAAGACGTAAATTTTCAGTAATTATTTCTGCTTTACCTCTCATTTCTTGCTGAAACTCAATTTGTTTATTATATGAGGTTATTAGTTTTTTACTAAGTGATACATCCACTAGATAATTACCATCCTTATCTGGAAAAAGTGAAATATTTTCAACTTTTCCATTCAACATACCAAACTCAGTTGCTGGGTAGTTTGCCAAACTAATATTAACCTTTTGACCTATTTTAATTTTTCCTGCATTTTGAATTGGCGCTTTTATTTTACCTATATAACCTGAATTTTTAGATGGAATGATGGTAAAAACTAAATCGCCAATATTTACATTTTGATTTTTATTCCAAAAAGACATGTAAGAAACTTCTCCTGCAATTGAAGATTTTAATGCATACCGTAATTCCCAGTCTTTTACTGATTTTTTTAATTCGTAAAATGATTGAATTACTTTTTTTAACAATCTAGTATCCTCTTGGGTTTTCCTTATTTCAGAACTTTTAATAGTGTTTTTCGAATTTCCAATTGCTTCTTTTAATTGAGAAATTGAACTGTTCATGTTTTTAAAACTCCGTTTTGATTTTGTATACTCTATTTGTTTTCTTTCGTAATCTTGAGCAGATATAACTCCCTTCTCAAATAAAATTTTACTTCTGTCTAAATCTTTCCTATCAAATTCTAATTCTTTTTCATTTAATTCTTTTTGAGATTTTAAAATAGCTAATCTATTTCTAACCTCTGCAAGAGATACTTTATTTGCTGAAAATTCACTTAAATAGGGTTTTAACTTTTTATTTAAAGTATATTCTGAATAATTAGTTTCAAAATTTGAATAATTAGATGTAATATCCCCAAGCACTAAAAATGGTAATTCATTTATTGGAAAAATAAAATCCTTTTTATTTATTGTAATAGTATCTATAATGCTTTTAAGCAATAAAACATCCTTATAATTTGCAGTATTTTCAATTACTGCAATAATACTATTTGCTGTTACTTTAGCCTTATTGTTAACCAATATAGTTTCTATTTTACCCGATGATTTAGCATAAATTTTTTCAGGGGGTATTTTTGTAGTAACCACTACCTCTGCTTCTATTACATCAGGATATTTTACAAACCATGTAATTAATAACAATAGTAAAATTAATAGTAACACTAAGGTATTTCCATAACGAACCATCCAATTAGGCACGTAACTTAATATCTCCTGTACTTCTTCACTTCGTATTTGTATGTTATCTTGTTTTATTGGCATTAAATAATATTTAAATTAATTAAAGAATGAAGAGAGTAATTCTCTTCATTCTTATTAACATGTGAAATTTTAAAATATTAACTCACTTTAACTAAAATAGATGTTGTAAAAATTGTTAGTTTTCAAATTTCACACTTCGGTTATTAAAAACAGGTGCAATACCAATATCCATCTACTGACATTCCCCAAAAGCCTCCATTTATATCACATTCTTCTTTAGTCTTATATTTGCAAGGTGTTAAACCTGGTGGTGGTGGTGTTCCACCGAAAACTTGTTTTTGCTCCGCTTTACTTAAGGCTTTTCCTAAATTTAAAAATTGTTTTTTCATAATTAAATAATTAACATTTATAAAGCCTTGAACATTTAAAGACACTCAAGGTTTGTGTCTCAATTTCATTGGAATTTCGAACAGAAAAATAAGGAGAATATAGGAATTCCCCTTATTCTCTTTTTTATGCTTACATATTTGCAGCAGGACAATATTCGAATGGAGTACAGTATAAATATGGGTGACTTCCAGTAGTACTGCAACAAACTGCAGTTGGATTACTTGATGTAGCACAGGAGTCCCCTAACCTTTTCCCATCACAAGATAGAGAAGGTAAGCCTCCATAAATTGATTTTTGTTCTGCTTTATTTAAAGCTTTTCCTAAATTTAAAAATTGTTTTTTCATAATTGAAAATTTATAAATTATATTTGCCCTGAACATTTAAAGACACTCAAGGTTTGTGTCTATTCTTCGCGAAAGAATATTTTAATTTCCTAATTCTAACTGGTTTTTTACTAAATGATAATAGTTCCCTTTTTGTTTTATTAGCTCCGTATGATTTCCTACTTCAACAATTTTACCTTTATCTAGTACTACTATTTGATGTGCGTTTTTTACAGTACTTAATCTATGAGCTATAACCACCGCAGTTTTATCTGTAAAAAAAGTATTTAACTTTTCCATAATCACCATTTCGTTATTTGCATCTAAAGCCGATGTTGCTTCATCAAAAAATAAAAATTTCGGATTTTTATACACTGCTCTTGCAATTAAAAGTCGTTGCTTTTGGCCTGTACTTAGTCCAGACCCTTCGTTACCAATTTTTGTATTATACCCTAAAGGAAGTCCATCTATATAATCGGTAACATTTGCTATATCAACCGCATGTAGTAATTTTTTAGTATCCACATAATCTTCACCTACCGCAATATTTTTAGCAATGGTATCATTAAAAATATACCCTTCTTGCATTACAACGCCACAGTGTGCTCTCCATACTTTTTGAGAAATATTCTTTAAATTAAAATTATGTATCAAAATTTCACCTTTATCAAGCTCATAAAAACGAAGCAGTAATTTCATTAAGGTAGTTTTACCACTTCCACTAACACCAACAATTGCTGTAGTTTTATTAGCCGGAATTGTAAAAGACACCTCTTTTAATACCGGTTCTAACCCTCCTGTATATTTAAAGGAAACTCCCTTTAATTTAATATCCGCATTTTCAGGAATAACAGTTACTTTTTCTTCCCCTTCTTTTTCTTCATCTTCTTTATTATGAATTTCACCTAACCTTTCTAAAGATATTTTTGCATCTTGTACATCACGCATAAAGCCAATTAATTGAGTCACTGGAGCATTTAACTGACCTACTATGTAGCTAATTGCCATCATCATCCCTAATGTTAACTCTCCATCAATAACTAATTTGGCTGATAAAATGGTAATAAACATATTTTTAAGTTCGTTAATAAAATTAGATCCTACACTTTGTGTTTGCTCTAATGCTAAACTTTTAGTAGAAATTTTAAATAATCGTGCTTGCACATATTCCCAGTTCCATCGCATTCGTCTTTCTGCATTGTGAAGCTTAATTTCTTGCATTCCGTTGATGAGTTCGATTACTTTACTTTGTTCCTGGCTTACTTGAGAAAAACGCTTATAATCCAACTCTTTTCGCTTTTTAAAGAAAAAAAGTACCCAAGCGATATAAAAAATACTACCAAAAACAAAAACACCAAAAATTTGTAAACTATAATACCCTAATACAAAACTGAAAATAACCAGATTAAAAAGTGAAAATAAAATTGTTAAAGACGATGTTGTTAGAATTCGCTCAATACGCTTATGGTCGTTTATACGTTGTAACAAGTCTCCTGTCATACGCACATCAAAAAAAGAGATAGGCAACTTCATTAATTTAATAAAGAAATCTGATATTAATGAAATATTAATACGAGTACTTAAATGTAATAAAATCCAACTTCTAATAATTTCTAAGCTTGCTTTGCCGACATATAAAAATAACTGTGCAACAAGGATGAGGTATATAAAATTAACATCTTGGTTTTTTATACCAACATCTACTATACTTTGAGTTAAAAAAGGAAGAATTAATTGCAATAAACTACCAGCGAGTAAACCAATAATTAACTGAACAATAAATTTTTTATATTTAAATAAATATTTGAAAATAAAATTAAATCCATAGGGTTCATCCTTTTCAAATTCTTCTTGATAAAATTTAGGCGTAGGTTCAACTAAAAGCGCAATGCCTTCTTCAGTGTTTTCATTTGCATTATTCCCTATCCAATGTTTAATAAATTCCTCTTTTGTATAGGTTATTAATCCATGTGCCGGATCGGAAATATAGATTATTCCTTTTTTAATTTTATAAACAACTACATAATGATTTTTATTCCAATGTATAATACAAGGAAATGTTGCTTCTAATAATTTAGTAAAGGAGAGTTTAACCCCTAAAGAGTGAAACCCTATGTTTTCAACAGCGTCACTTAACCCTAATAAGCTACTTCCTTCTCTGGTAGTTTCACTAAGTGTACGTATTTGTTGTGTATTAATTAGTTTACCATAATATTTGGCGATGATTTTAATACACGTGGGACCACAATCTTTGGCTTCTGTTTGTTTGTAATTTGGGAATTTTTTCAAGTTTTTTTTGAAATTAGGATTGATGTAAAAGAACAAGGAGTGCTCTTACATGCATATAGTTTAAATATTTAGTGTTATTACAAATTGTGCTAAGACAAATTTTTAAACGTAATTAATAGAACCAAATTAAAAAAAGAAGTTATCTAAAAATAAGATAACCTCTCTTATTTAATAATGTTAATTTTATGATGCATAGCAGAGGCCACCATAACCTATTAAGCCACAAATACCATCGTTAGTACAACAGTTATAATTCGGGGAGCAAGAACCGCAAATGTATCTAAGCCCTCCACTAATTTGTTTTTGCTCAGCTTTGTTTAAGGCTTTTCCTAAATTTAAAAATTGTTTTTTCATAATAAATAATTTAATAATTATATTTGCCCTGAACATTTAAAGACACTCAAGGTTTGTGTCTATTCTTCGCGAGAGATTTTCTTAATACAAACTAGACCACAGTCTTTGGTTTCTATTTGTTTGTAATTTGGAAATTTTTTCAAGTTTTTTTAAAATTAAAACTGAAAAATGTTAAATAACACTTTCCAGTAATTTAGGGTTATTTTTTAACAAGTAGTGCAGGTAATTCCACCATTTGGGCAGAACCTCCAAGGTCCAGTGCAGTTGCCTGTACCTCCTCCTGGATTAGGATTAGTATTATCTGAATAGCAGTATCCTCCTTCACAATGAGAACCTGAAGGACAATTACCAAATTCATCACAAATCCCTATGGCACCTCCTCCGTTAATACTTTTTTGCTCAGCTTTATTTAAAGCTTTTCCTAAATTTAGAAATTGTTTTTTCATAATAAATAATTTAATAATTATTTTTGCCCTGAACATTTAAAGACACTCAAGGTTTGTGTCTATTCTTCGCGAGAGAATATTTTTTACAGTTATAATTTATTTAACAAAATTCTCACTACCAAATTTTATTTACCTTTAATTAAATAACTATATGTATTCAAAGTGTTGTTAAAATTTAGAAATTATGTTATACAGAAAATAAAGGAGAATTAAATTCTCCTTTAAAACGAACTCTAAGGTAGCACATAAGTATTACAAAACTGAGCCTCTGCACAATAAAGATATGAATGATCACCACCAGTAGGGCAACAAATAGCTGTTGGATTACTAGCTGTTCCACACGAATCCCCAGCAGCTTTTCCGAAACAAGAAGGCGATGGAAGTCCACCAAAAATTAACTTTTGTTCCGCTTTATTTAAAGCTTTTCCTAAATTTAAAAATTGTTTTTTCATAATAAAAAATTTAATAATTATTTTTGCCCTGAACATTTAAAGACACTCAAGGTTTGTGTCTATTCTTTTGAGAAACTTTTTAAAGCATTGTATACATTGCTCTAATTTAGATAAGTAAAATTCTCAAAAAAATATTGGCATTACAGCCAAGGTGCAGGGCATTCTGGTGTTCCATAGCAACAATTATACAGATCTGACCAACAACATCTTTCAAGTGGATTCCAAGTAAATCCTTTATCTTCACGGCATCCTCCTGGCACTACTGCTCCTCCATTGATTTGTTTTTGTTCAGCTTTGTTTAAAGCTTTTCCTAAATTTAAAAATTGTTTTTTCATAATAAAAAAATTTAATAATTATATTTGCCATGAACATTTAAAGACACTCATAGTTTGTGTCTATTCTTCGCGAGAGAATATTGTTCTTCAATCCCTAATATTTTTAATTAAATTTAGGGATTGTTTTATTTTAATAATTAACTGTTTGAGGTTGAACATCTTCAAAATCCTTTTGTTCTTCAATTAAATCATCTATAAAATATAACAAATCCATTCTATCATATTCTTTAGGATATTGTTTTCCGTTTATTAAAATTGCTGGTGTAAAATTTATTTTATTATTAGTACACCACTCTTTCTCCTTTTTAAGAACTGCTATATACTCGCTATTTACAGCTTCTCCCCATGTGTTTAGCCAAATTTCAGCATCCATATCACCATAAATATCTGACAGTGCATTTAAACAGTTTTTTTTGTTTGTGGTATTATATAACTCTAGTAGTTTAGCTGCAATTTTTGTTCCTTTAGCTTCTTCATCCTCAGATCTAACATTGAATCGAATTATGATTTGAATATCTTGATTTTCATTTTTTAAAATGTTCTCTACCAATTTATGGCTTTCTTTACAGAAACCACACATAGGATTAGTTACTACCATTAATTTTAATGATGCTTTTTCATCTCCAAAAACAAGTTCATTTATTAAAGAAATGTTTGTATCTATTGGAGTATTTATATTTAGAGCTACTTTAAACAAGTTAAAATTTCTCTTGAATTTTATATGTTCTATTTTTAATTTTTCAAATTGTTGTTCTTTTTTAAGTAATGGTTGTAATAAAATCCAAAGTGATACTATAGTTAAAATACTTATCCCAAATAATAAGTAACTTGAATCTATTGTAATTAATTTCTCAAAAACAATATTATCTATAAATAAAGCTCCAAATTGCAACCATAAAACACCTACAATAGTTAAGCATAAAGGGCACCAATTTTTTACAACCCTCCATTGATAATAAATAGAGATAAAGGTAAAAGGGATTGCCAGTGTGCTTAATACAAAAAATATGGAATTTGACTGTATATTATTTAAAGCAATGATTAACCAAGCTAAGACTAAACTAGTAAAATAAACTAAGCCAACATCACTTAATTTAAATAATCCAAAAATACTAGCACCTTTAGAACTTAATACAGCATCACAATTAGTTTTTTTATTTTGTCCCGAACAAAATTTATCTAACATATTGGAATGTAAACCTAATTCATGTTGTACAATAAGGTAGCTTACATATACTCCAAAACAAGATAAAGTAAAATGTATTAATTCAAAAACTGAAGGCTTTGCAGATAAGAACTTAAAGCCTAATACAACTAGGGTTATAAACGCAACTAGTTTTTTAAAATTGATAATTTTATTAGATTTAGGAGTGTTTATTTTTTCTGGTTTTTCGATAACAACTAATATACCTGTCCATAATTTTAAAAAGTTTTCTATTCCTATTCTTTTAATTTTATGTTCATTATAAATCAACTCAACATTATCTTTATTTTTGGTAACTACAACAAGTTCACTACTTTTATCTTCTTCAATTTGAGCTAAAAAGGTATCAGGAATTTGAGATAACGTCTCAAAATTATTATCTACTTTTAAAGCAAGGTTATCAATGTTAAAATGATTGAATAAATCTGTAACGCAGTTAAGGCTTGGAAAATAAGGATGACTTAATAACTGTAGCTTGGTTTCCTCCTTATCCATTTTAATGTTATTCTTTTTAGTAAGGGTGTTTACCAAAAAAATCAATTGATTGTTCATAGGGCTATTTTAGAGTGTTTTAGTTTAATCTAAAATACATATTACTATTCAATAATTATTGCGGTTTTACCGTAATAATTATTGAACAATATTCACTTATTTTGAAGAAATAAATGTGCAGGAAAATTCAAATGAAAAAGAATTCAATAAAAAGTGCTATATAATACCACAATTATTTAAAAAGAGGCTTAGATAAAGCCTCTTTTTTTTGCTTCAATTAGTAATTGTTCATCACCTCCGTTTACATTAAATAGTTGTTTTATTAACTTTTTCCGTTTTTCTATGGCACTTAATGATAAAGGAATGTGTTCTGTCAAATTTTTGGTTTTTACTCCTTTTGACAAATAATAAATAATTTTTCTATTATATTCATCAAGAGCATCATTATTCAAAATATAATCATGTCTTAATTTTTGAACAGTTTCACTATAAAAAGTGCTGTTATTCAATATTGCATCAAAAGCATTTAACAGCAATTTTGAAGTGATATCGCTTTTAATTAATAAGCCGTTATGAGGTATTGTTTGTAAAATATTTTGTAATCTGTGTGGGTTGTCAAACATAGTTAAAATCACAATTTTGGCTTTTGGAAATTCTTTTTTAACAATAATAGCCAAATCTTCTCCAGAAGTGATAGTGCCATCTTTTGAAGGTGGCAATTGGATATCAATAAACACTATATCAAATGGTTTTGATTTACTGGCTTTTCGAATGGAACTTACTGCCTTATCACAATTATTAGCAGTACTTACAGTTAGTGTATTTTGTTTGTTTGACTGTAATACTTTTTTATATCCTTCTATAATTATTGGATGATCATCAATCATTAAAATATTTAACTTTCTTTTCATAGTAAAATTTATGCTTTATTATGTAATGGAATTTTCATCTTTATTTGAGTTCCGTTTCCTAGGCTTGAAATAAATTCAACTTTACCATTTAGGGTTTTAGCCCTGGATTGTATATTTTTTAATCCTATTCCTTTATAATTTAATTTGGTATTAAAGCCTTTACCATTATCTTTTATTTCAATCAACAATAAATTTTCTTTTTCACTTAAATTAATTTCAACCTTAGTGGCACTTGCATACTTGCTAATATTTTGAAGTGCTTCTTGTAACGTTCTATAACAATGAATTTTAATTTTATTGGAGCTATGCTCCAAATTTGTTAAATTATTAAAGTTCAGTTCACATTCAAAATTACTTATTTTAGTTTGTTTTGTTACTAATTGTTCAACTAACTTTATAAAACTTGTGTTGGTGTTAAAAAGACTTGTTTTAAGATTATGAGCTATTTTTCTAATATCTCCTTCTATTAATTGCAATTCTTCAATATATCCCTCTCTTTCTTGTATTGCTGATTTTGCCTTACTTTCATTCAAACTATCTAGGCTTAATCTAGTTCCAAATAAGCGACCTAAAATTCCGTCATGTAACTCTTCAGAAATACGCTTTTTTTCTTTGTTACTCCCATCTTGAAACATATTCTGCTGGGTAATCATCAAATTATATATTTCTGTATTTGCTTCATCTTGTTTTTTACTGAAAAGTAATTCTTTATTTTTTGAACGTTGTTTCATATTTATAAAAATTAATGATGAAAATGAAATAACCACAACCAATATTCCAGCTAGCCACCATTTCTTTTCAGACTCTGCTACCTTTTCTTTATAAATTTCATCTGTTTCATAAGCTATACGTGTAAATTTTTCACGAATTAAACGTTCGTGTTCCTGTAAACTATCAGACAATTTTATGTATTGCTGTAAATAATTAATTCCTTTTTTAGCAGATTGTAATTTTGATAACAACAAATATGAGTCTAGTAAATCAATATTAATTACAGATTTTTTTGCAAGATTTTTCGCATTTTTAGCATATTGGATTGCTTGTATGGTATCTTTTTTTGAACTATAATATTCCGCTAAGTGAAGACTGCTCGAAATAATTCCTCCTATTACCTTTAAACTATCTCGAATTTTTAATGCTTTAAAAAATGGTTTTGGTAACCCTTTTGTAATTCCTAATTTAAATTTGGTATAAGCCAAATTATCCATTAACATGGCATATTCCTTTGGATATTGTTTATAAATATTGGGCGTCTCTAAAGCTTTTTCAAAATATGGAATCGAAGCTTTATAATCACCTTTGGTTTGATACACCATTCCAATCCCATTCAAATTAAGAATTCTATAGTTTTGAGAATTTTTTAGTTTTGGTAAATATTCTCTTGCTTTTAATCTATATTCAATTGCCTTATCGTAATTTTTTAATTGAGTTTCTATAACCCCTATATTAATATAACATAGGTATAAAACATCATACTCATCAGAATTCTGAAATTTAATTAAGGCTTTAGTAGCACTTATTTCACTACCAATAAAATCCTTTTCATCAGACTGAACAGTTGCAATACTTAACAACATTTTACCTGAATTCAGGTTGTCATTTAAGGAATTATAAATTGAATACGCCTTATTATAATTATAAAATGCGCTATCAGGAATATATTCTAGCTGATAATAATAACCCAAATCCGAATATGCCCGAGACAGATTAATAGTGTCCTTTGTTGCTTTAGTTATTTGTAACGTTTTCTTGCTTATTTCCCCAAACTTATCCAAATTCCCCAATACTAAATTAAAATATGCAGTTCTTATATAAGACTTTGTTTTTAAAGAATCATTTTTAAGTAGTTCAATTTTTTTATAAGCTTCAGAAAGATAGGAACTCCTCAATGAATCAGAATAAGAAACGTTTTTAGATGCTACAATTAAAGAATCAATTTTTTTGTAAATCTGCTCATCATTATTAAGTATAATTGATTTCTTACTACAACTCATCAGTAAAAGAAAAACAATAAGAGCCCGTAAATTTTTAGTCATAGTAGAATATCTCAAAATTATGTTAAAATTAATTAATATATATTACAACTTCAAAATAAAATAGAGTATTCAATATAAAAGAGGCTGTCTGAAAAGTCTTTCAATTGTCATTTTGAGCGCAGTCGAAAAATCTTATTTATCTAATTACCAGTAATTTGATTATTATGAGATTCTTCATTTTTATTCAGAATAATACTTTTCAGACAGCCTCTTTTAACTTTATTAGTTACCATCCGGATTACTCGGTGGAGGTGGTGTTGTCGGATTACCATTATCACCTACAAAATGCATTTGATTCTTTTTTAAAAGTTGTAAATCTTCTGTATCTGTATTAGTACATGATATAAATAGCGTACTGCAAAGTAATAAAGCAGGTATAAAACGTATTAATTTCATTTTTTATTGGTTTTAAAAATTAAACAATAGTCCTCCAGTCCAATAGTTAAAATGGATTGCTAAAAACGCAGTAGAGGGCATGAAAAAATCAACGTGGGAAAGCATTGATTCTAAATAGAATAGTAGAGTTAACTGATTTTCCCAATCCAGTTTTTCTCGTTTTATTCTAAGCTTAATGAAGCTTCAAGTATTCGATCGAAATGATTAATTAATCGATTTGTACAAGTCAAAACTAATAAGTTATCAACACAAATAATAGGGATGTCTAACGTGTTTTGTGAATGTTATGATAGGAATAGGGAACAAACGAATTTGAATGGTGAATGGTCTGTTACATCATACAAGACTTATCTGTTGTTCAAACCCTTCAAAAGCACCATTCATCCATAAATCTTTGATTTTCAGCATTTTGGATTTGAGAGATTTTGAGAAGGGAATTAAGTTGTTCGTGTATTTTAGAGAGCAGTGATATTTACTGAAGTGAATTTTATTGATGTAATTTATATTTACCATATAACTTTTGTGAATACGAGCAAAAATATTTGGAAGTTCGCTTTCAAAATTTTTTAATGTCTTGTAGGAAGTTACCATAGTTCCATCTTTCAAAAAGAAATCTGTAGTATTATTATCTGCTTTTAGGTAAACGATGTCACTTACTAATAAAAACTTAAATTCGGTGAATGATTTTAAACATATTGAAGAAATATCAGGTTGTCGGTTTTCAAAACGCAACAAGATTTTTTTTAAATCAAAATAATTATATGGTTTTAAAAGATAATCAAAAACTCCATTTTTGATAGCTTCATAAGAATGAGCTGTAGATGTGCTCATTGCAATAAATTGAGGTAAACTATTCAGAAAATGGTACACTTCTGGTATTATACAAAAGGATGATTTTTTAGTAATACCATCTAGTAATTCTGTATCAAAAAACACAATATTAGGTAATTGGTCTAGGATTAAATTAATTGCATCCTCTTTGTTTCTTGCAACACCTACACACATATAATTAGTATAATTTTCAAGTAGCTGCTGTAAATTGTTTACATCATCCGATTGCGAGTCTACAATAACATATTTATATTTTTTAGGAGAATATACCACTTTTAAGAACCAGTAATTTTGATTCTTTAAAAGTATCTTTAGTTTAGGAAACTTTATTACGGTAAAACCATAGAATTTAATTTTAAGGTTTGATGAGAATTTTTATACTATTAACGTAGTGCTCGATACAATTTTCAGCCGAAAATCACTCAAACTGATTTTTAGTTAGGTTAAATAAATCACTATGGACAACGATTTTTTTATACTTAACTTTAAATACTTACAGTAATTCTCAAATAAATATTACCCTTTCTATTAATACCTGCTTTACTTCTTTTAATGTTAAATAGTACTGAAATTGATTATTTTATAGGTTTTGTATTTTTTTGTACATAAATGTACAAAATTGAAAAACCCTGCAAACGTTATGGTTACAGGGTTTTGCTATTTTTTGGTTGTTTATTTGCAGAGGAAAAAACTAAAACCATTTCAATTTTCCCTTATTTTATATAGGTTTCATAGATGCGACATTTTAACTGACACCGAATTAGCCCCTTTTTATTTAACTTGAAATATACTCTTTTACGATAGCTAACTCGATACCAGAATATTCTGAAAATTCATTGATAGTAATAAATTGATGTTGCTATTTCCCAAAATGATCTTTAATTTCATTTAAGAGTTTGCGTCCATAACGCTCACTTCTTCCAAGTTGGTTCAATTGAAAAATTTGGATTTAAATATTGACAACTCAAACCTGCAATAGAATTTACTAAAATAAAAAAAACTGAAAGTTGCATCAATTCTTTTAGTGTATCCCATTTTGTTAAATGTAAAAGCGGTGCTAAAAAAACACCTCTACCAACACCAACCATAGCTGATATAAACCCTATTCCACCACCATAAGAAATATCCTTCATTATAGATTTTTCGAAAATATATTTTGATGTCCACATCAATAAAGATGCCGTTAAAAGTGTTATACCTAATATGATAAAGAAAAAAGTTTGACTTATTTTTAAATAACCACCAATAAAAGCCATTGGAACACTCAGTAGTACTAATGGTATTATTTTTCTCCAGTTAAATAAATGATTTCTAACATACAGAAAAGTTCCACCAGATACAACAACAATGTTACATAATAAAGCAATTGCTCTAATTTGCGTAAAGGCTAATGACGTTAAAGCTAAAACCGCTAAATAACTAGAAGAACCACCGCCAAATCCAACAGATGAATATAGAATAGCAATTAAAAAAAATAAGGATATTATTTCCCAATTTGAAATAAATGTGTTTAAAATACTATTTGCATAAAACTACTATTAAAATTACAGCAAATTTAAAAATTTGAGTTAGTTAAAAGACTGATAAATATTAGTAATATCTAATAAGATAGCTTGAAACGATAATTCTTTTTTAACTGCATTAAAATATCTAAATTTGTATTTTTTGTTAAAAACATAAAATGAAAATTAAAATCTTATTTTTTGGAATTACTGCTGACATAGCAGGAAGTAATACGGACACGATAACTTTCAAAAAAAATATAAGTGTTAAAGATTTAAAATCAGCTCTTATTTCAAGGTATCCTAACTTAAAAAATATTGATGATTTTGCAATTGCTGTTAATGAGGAATATGCAGAGGATAAAATTATTTTACAATTAAATGATGTTGTAGCAATAATCCCCCCAGTTAGTGGAGGTTGAGCCCCTTTGTCAACTAGTGCGGACATTTCCCCAAAGGGGAAAGGGGGGGTAATTTTAAAACGCCAAGGATATATTTTGATTTTATAAATTTGCAAATACTATTAACAAATAATGCACGAACAGATATCTATAAAAGTAACTTCAGAAAAATTAAATTTACAAGAATGCTACAGTTTTGTGCGAGATAATTCTTGTGGTGGAATAGCCTTATTTGTTGGTACAGTTCGGAATTTAACAAAAAACAAAACAGTTACTTTATTATATTTTAGTGGATATGAATTAATGGCTATTAAAGAAATGCAAAAAATTGCAAATACTGCTTTAGAAAAATTTTCCATACACAAAATTGCTATTCATCATGCAGTTGGGGAATTAAAAATTGGTGAAATTCCTGTAATTATTGCTGTATCATCTGCACATAGAAATGCTGCTTTTAAGGCTTGTCAATATGCAATTGACACACTTAAAGAAACTGTTCCTATTTGGAAAAAAGAACATTTTAATGATGGTGAAGTTTGGGTGAATTCTCATCCGTAAATCAAAAAAATTATAATTTTAATAAGTGGCTTAAAAAAAGTACTAACTCATATTTTCGATACCATTAACAAGACTTAAAACTGTAAGGTTTGGGTACTTTTCTTTTATTTTTAAAGTAATATCATAACTGGAAATTCCTTTATTGCAAACAATTACATATTCTTTTTTAAAATCTGGTATAAACTTAGCAGAGCTAAAATTTTGATATGGTATTTTATGATGGACTTTAAAAGGAATCTTAGTTTCTAAATTATTAATTACACTTATAATTTCAAGATTATTATTATTTAACCTGTTTTTCAGTTCCTGTGCTTTAATTAAAAATTCTGAATTTTGTAGCTCACACCCAACTTCTATATAAGTTGATTTATTAAAGATCGATTCAATATTCAATGATTTATTTTTCTTTAATTTAATTTTATATTGAGAATTTTTTAAGGCATTATAAATTAGTAATTGGTTACTTAATAATTCACCTGTATTAGTAATTAATTTAATTACTTCATTTACTTGCAACAATGCAATAATTCCAACAATAGGGTTCATAGTACCAGCTTCTTCGCAATTGGGAACATCTGTAACTATTTTAGGAAAAGCATCGCGCAAATTACATGAATAATTACCTTTTTCGTCTTGAACATTAAAGGTAGCTACATAGCCGTCAAATTTATATAATGAGCCATAAACCAATGGTTTTTTAGAGAGTACACACGCATCATTTATCAAATATTTGATTGGTAAACTATCCGTTCCATCAACGATTATATCAAATTTAAAAATCAAATCTAAAATAGACTTTTTATGAACTGCTTTGTTGGTAAATGTAACTTTCGTAAACGGAACTCTTTTTTTAATTTCATTGGCTAAAACTTTGGCTTTAGGGTTACCCACATCACATGTTTTGTAAAAAACTTGCCGATGTAAATTTGAAATGGAAACAGTATCAAAATCAACCAAATGGAGTTCTCCAATACCACTTGTTGCCAAATAAATAGCGATAGGACTTCCCAAGCCTCCACAACCAATAACCAAGACTTTTGCTTTTTGCAACAATTCTTGTCCAGCTTCACCGATTTCTTGTAATGTTGTTTGGCGTTGAAAATAGGTTTCTTTATTAAAATACATTATTCGTTTAACATTGAATTATTTTTTATACTAAAAATTTGTCACTTTTTAGCCATTTATTTCTTTTTTGGCTGCTTTAAATTCTTCTGGAGTATTGATGTTTCTAATTAAATCATCATCAACTTCAATTATTTCAACATCAGAATTTATCAATACTTTACGTGG
>Ga0209633_10000284_pt1 | contig 60757 bp, 59 predicted proteins | sample Cruoilmetagenom1_FD_187290 | JGI IMG/M metagenome (GOLD analysis project Ga0209633, IMG submission 187290) | Oil polluted marine microbial communities from Coal Oil Point, Santa Barbara, California, USA - Sample 1 (SPAdes) (version 2) | ecosystem: Environmental > Aquatic > Marine > Oil seeps ... | reverse complement strand
TAGTTGATTTTTTCTATGGGGTTTTGGGCCTACTAAAAATCAACTAAAAGAGCCAAGCGCAGCTTCAATTAGCGCATTAATGGCGCATATTGGCTATAACAACCTGATTCTAGATATAGGCTCATCAAGAGTAAAAAAACTCGAACCAGCACTTTATATAGACCTATCAGGTATAGCTAAAGGCTATGCAGTAGACGAGGTTGCTGAGTTTCTTTCTAAGCAGGGTGTTACGAATTATCTGGTTGAGATAGGTGGGGAAATTCGAGTAAAAGGGCGAAATAAAGATAATGTCCTTTGGCGTTTAGCGATTGAGCAGCCCGTGATTGATGAAAGAAGTGTTCAACAGGTGATTGAGTTAACTAATGAGGCTATTGCTACATCGGGTGACTACAGAAATTACTTTGAAACAGATACTGGGAAACGTTTTTCGCATACGATAGACCCTGTTACGGGTTACCCAATTACAAATCGCGTTGCTTCTGTCTCTGTGATAACCTCAAGTGCTGCATATTCTGATGCAATGGCAACAGCACTTATGGTTTTGGGTGCAAAAGATGGAGTTGCTCTTGCAGATAGACTAAAACTAAAAGCAATATTTTTGGTCAAACGAGATAAAGGGTTTGAAGAGGTTGTAAGCTCTGCCTTTGGCTCGGTTAAAAGATAATAGGTAGGTAACAATGAAAGAATTTCTTATCAGCTTTTTGGTGTTTGGGACGGTCATCGTAGCGATGGCTGTTGGGGTGATATTTGGTAGAAAAGCAATCCAGGGCTCCTGTGGGGGAGCTGGTGGTGGCTCTTGTGCCTGTACAAAAAAATGCGACAAAAGAAAAAGAGCAGAAGCAGAGGCTCTTGAAAACAACGGCAATATTTAACCTTATTAGAGGAAGGGAAAGATGACACTTAAATCAGTTACAGTTAAAGACTATATGGCAACAGGGCTTATTACGCTTACACCTGAAATGGGCGTAATGGAGGCTGTTCAAAAATTTCTGGACTATCGGATTTCTGGTGCACCAGTCGTTGATGAGCGTGGAGAGATGATTGGTATGCTCTCTGAGAAAGATTGCCTTAAGGTCGTTTTAAACGCAGCTTATTACGAGGAGATGGGCGGAACTGTCAGTGATTTTATGATGAAAGATGTTATAAGCATCGATGCTTCTACTGGGATAGTGGAAGTTGCCGAAATGTTTATTAAGAGCTCATTTCGCCGTTACCCTGTTATCTCTGATGATAAATTGATTGGTCAAATTAGTCGCCGGGATGTGTTGAGAGCACTCGAAAAACTCTGGTAATTCTTTGGTTTGGCTGATGTTGAAATAGCCAGAAATATAAAAAAGGCACTTTTCAATTGAAAAGTGCCTTTTTTATATTAGAGAGTCTGCTGCATTATGTGGCGAGTACCAAAAATTGGCCTAAAAGTGCAGTCGTTATGCTGCGGTCTCTTAAAGTTTTTTGCCAAACATTGCGCCAACAGCACTGGTTAACGTGTTAGAACATTGTGGACTTCTGAGAGACTGCATAATAAGAAGTCGCATGCAGGGAATATAGAGCAGGTCTGCTAAAAGTGGATTGAAACAACCTTGCCCAGCTTGGGCCAGCCGTTCTAGATATTTATTCAGCAGATTAGGCTCTTCAAGCGCTTCCCAAGCCTTACCTGATATAGAGGCTAATATTTCTGGCTCTAATCCAAGCGGTGCATTAAGTATTTTGTGATAGGTTTCCCTCTGTTTCTCTTTTCCAGATGAGCAGGAAATGGCGCGGATTCCCATTGCAACCTGGCCAATATCGACCTCTTCATTTTTTATGGATTCATCAATTCTTTGAATAATTGCATCAGCTAAAGGGCGGTTGATGATCTCATTCTCTAGGCAGGAACAGAGTATAGAGTAAGGTTCAGCGGGAAGTTCTGAGATGGCTTTTGAAAGGGTGTTTTCATTTTCTTTACTCTCAAGACGGCTAGAAATATCGGCAATCCCCTGTAGGCCAACAAATTTCCATTGATCAAAGCCATTCTCCCCTTTGAAATACTGTATTGCATGCTCATAATACTGCGATGGGGCTGCCTTTAGAGCCTGAGCGACCTTGGCGTGGAAGACAGCCATTCGATCAGGGTTGGGTGTAAAACTGTATGGGTTATCTTTTAAAGCGGCATCAATTTTCTCGCTCTGCTCTGATGGTTCATGGTCAAGAATTGCCTTTTCAAGAAGGCGGTTGAGGAAATCATCTCTCGCGACTTGGATTAATAACCCCATTTCATCCAAGGGAAACTTAAGAAACCAGACTGACTGTTCATCTTTGTGAGACTTATTCCATAGAACGATACCGAATAGAGCTTGCTGCTGAAATGGGTAAGGGTAGGGTGTTTGAGCATTCTCAAAGGTTGAGAAATTATAATCAGAAATTTCGCAAATACGCCGGCCCATGTCAAAGATGCGCATTTTTGAGCCGGTTAATTTAATAAATTCACCTAGTGTTTGCGGGCTGTTTTCCATTCGCTATCTCGACAAGTTACTTTGAGTCGGACATTATACCGGCTTACTGGGTTCTTTCGATGAGTGATAACAAATTGACGGCAACAATATATTGGCATGACTACGAAACATTCGGGATCGACCCTGCATTAGATCGGCCCGCGCAATTTGCTGGTGTTCGTACTGATGAGGCGTTAAATGTCGTTGAAGAGCCCTTAGTTATTTACTGTAAACCGGCTAATGATTACCTGCCTCAACCAGAGGCCTGTTTTGTAACAGGGATTACACCTCAAACGGCAATCGAAAAAGGTCTTTGTGAGTCAGAATTTATTTCAAGGATTCATAAGGAGTTTTCTCGTCCAAACAGCTGTGTAGCGGGTTACAACAGCATCCGTTTTGATGATGAAGTAACGCGGCATACGCTTTATCGTAACCTCTTTGATCCTTATGCGCGAGAATGGCAAAACGGCAATTCTCGCTGGGATATTATTGATTTGACCCGTATGGCGCGCGCACTGAGGCCGGAGGGGATTAACTGGCCGAACCATGAGGATGGAAAGCCGAGCTTTAGGTTGGAAGAGCTGACGGTTGCAAATGGAATTAGTCACCAATCAGCACATGATGCACTTTCAGACGTATATGCAACAATTGAGTTAGCAAAACTGATTCGGGAAAAGCAGCCGAAACTTTATTCCTATCTTTACCAGAATAGGGATAAACACTCTCTAGGACGGCTATTGAGTGTTGCGGATAAAAAGCCATTCGTGCATGTTTCGGGAATGTATCCAGCGAGTAAGGGCTGTCTGGCGGTTGTCTCGCCGCTAGCTCAACACCCTGTTAATAAGAATGGTGTGATTGTTTATGATTTAAATGTGGATCCAACTGAGTTAATCAATTTACCGGTAGAGGAGATTAAAAAGCGCCTATTCACTCCAGTATCGGAGCTGCCAGAAGGTGTTGAGCGAATCCCATTAAAAACGGTTCACCTTAACAAATGTCCAGCTATTGCACCTTTAGGGACACTCTCTAAAGAGCGTGCGGAACATTATGAGATTGATATAGAACGCTGCAAGGAAAACCTTGCCATAATCAAAGAGGTTACAGGGCTGGAAAAAAAGATTCAGCAGGTTATGGAAAGCCCTCCATTTGAAAAAGTCTCAGACCCAGACAAAATGCTCTACAGCGGTGGTTTTTTTAGCAATACAGATAGATCAAAAATGGTTGCGATTACTAAAATGACACCTGACAAGCTTGTAGAATACGAAACGATCTTTGATGATACGAGATTACCAGAGATGCTGTTTCGCTATCGAGCCCGTAACTATCCTGAAACATTAAGCGCTAACGATGCAGAGCAGTGGGAACTGTTTCGTCGGCAGAAATTGTTGAATGGTGAGGAGGAGGGTTTTTCAGTCAGGGATGCCTATCTTGATAAGTTGGATGCCTTGCTAAAAGAGCATAAACATAGCACCATGCAGCTGACAATAATTAAAGAACTCAAGCGCTATGCGTTAGCGATTATTTAAGGGGAAAGAATATGAGACAAAAACTAATTTTTTTATCGGCACTTTTATTTGGGCTTTTTGTGACAGCTGTCAATGCGGGACATCATAGAGAAAATCATGTGACAGAAGCGGCTGAGATAGCTGCTACACCGGCAGAGGTTTGGAAGGTGGCAAAGAATTTTGGGAACCTTCAAGGGTGGCATCCTGCCGTACAAAGTTCGACCACTTCTGATGGCAATAACAGCGGTAGCATTCGCGTTTTAGATTTGGGTGGGCCGACTATTACAGAAAAGTTGATGAGTTTTAGTGATGGCAGCATGAGTTTTACCTACCAAATTACCAAAGTTGATCCGGCCGTTTTGCCGGTGCAAAACTATGTCTCTTGGTTTTCTGTAAAAGCGAATCAGGCAGGTGGTTCAACAGTAACCTGGATGGGGGATTTTGGGACAGTTGGTGATGCGAATCCTGAAGAGGTGAAAAAAGGGGTGAGTGGTATTTATCGAGCAGGCCTTGATAACCTTAAAAATATGCTTGAAAGTTCTGTCGAGAATTTGGAAGAAAGCTCTGCAGAGTAGCCAAATTAGATAAATTTTATTGGTTTCGGGGCGGCTGATGGGCCGCCTTTCTAATTTTAGTAATAGATAAATAGGAGATTGAAGTGGCTGAAACAGTTGATGAATTAACGGTAAGTTATTCAGAAGGCGACCTTGAGACGGTCAAAGAGCTTGATAAGATCGTACTAACAAAAGGTGCTTGGGCAACGATTATGTACAAATACCAAGATTGGAATCGTACAAAAGAAGAGTACGGCCCGGTTAAATTCACCATCCGCCGCTACCAGAAACGAGATGGTAATTATTCGCCAAAATCAAAGTTCAATATCTCAAGCGAAGCGCAGGCACAGGGGATTATTGATGCATTGCAGGGCTGGATCGGTAAAGAATAAGCTCTAATGCTCTGATAATAAAAAAGGGTGATAATTAATTATCACCCTTTTTTATTATCAGAGCAGGCTGTTCTAGCTCAAATCTACAATATGATCTTCCAAGTCATCGACTTCAGATTCATGCACCGCATAAGCACGAACGGAAACTCCTGCTTCATGTGTTGAGTTAGGGTCCCCCGATATCAAAGGATGCCATGAAGGTAACTCTTTTCCCTCTGACAGTAGGCGATAAGCGCATGTTTCCGGCATCCAAGGCAGCTTGCCCAGATGTTGAGGGGTTAATTTAATGCACTCAGGAACAAGTCGAGTTCTTTCCCAATATTTAGTGCAACTACAGCGTTCAAGGTCAAGAAGATCACAGACAACATTGGTGTAGTGAAGCTCATTTGTCTCCTCATCCTCTAGTTTAACGAGACAACATTTAGCGCAGCCATCGCAAAGGCTTTCCCATTCTCGCTCAGTCATTTCAGAGAATGACTTGGTTTTCCAAAAAGCTTCTTTCATTAGGCTGTTTTGATTAAATCGTAGGACATTCTTTCCATCAGATAGCAGAAGCAGTCCTGCTCAATAACGCGTTCATCGAGCGTGAGCATGGCCGGCATTAGCGGTTTTTTTATGATGAGATCATTATCTTTCAGGTTGAAGTAACGCTCTGTAACATCCTCTCCATCATCATTGTTGGCGATAACAGGCGGCTGTGATCTGTTTTTTGATATTCCCATAACGGTGCCAGTGGGAAGTTCAGTAAAATTCATATGGTCTAGGTCGGGATCCAGTGCAAGGTCAACATCACTTTGCTGGTAGCTAAAGGAGCAGTTCTCACGAATTTTAACTTGAGCAACGGTATGAAATAGCTCTATATCACTATGAGCAATGGGGTGTTGTGGGTGCTCAGAGAGGTGAAGGCAGCTCTCGATAAACTCTAAGGCATGTTCTGCTCCCTGCTTTTGATCGGGCTTGCCGCATTCTAGGGTTACGGCTGGGCAGATTTCTGCAAAGGCGGCACTTTGAACCCCTTTTGGGTAGGTGAAGTAGACAGCGGTTCGGCTAAAAAGTGCAGCAAGATGGAAAAAAGGCTGTCCCAGTTTGTTGATGCAGGCGTAGTGAGGGTTCAGTCCAGTGTTGTTGTGAACATCAATGCTGGCAAAAGGTTTTCTTTTGCTCATTTCATCACAAACCTGCCGGGCCATTTTAGTTTCAGGTGATGAGTTCAACGTGGTTCCGGGCCAGATGCGATTATAGTCAGGCTGTCCTTCAAGCCTGCGCAGGTTATGGCGTGCGGCTGAGACATTTCCAACAAAAATAGATAATGCGCGGGGCAGTTCGCGGCCTTTCTGCTTTTTAAGGAGCTCTTGAATAGCAAGCAGGCCGGTTACCTCATTGCCATGCAGTAAAATGGAGACGAATAGTGGGTTTTTTAGCCGACCAGGCAGGTGGATAAGTGTCGGGTGTGGCAATAGGCTGTGTAGCTGCTGAGCATGACTGGTTAAAAAGCCATCTGGAAGCTGATCTAGTTGCGTTAAGAGTTGGTCGTTCATGATTTATATAATGGCCAAGTATGTATAGGATTTCCGCTTTTTTGGTGAGAAAGATAGCACTCCACCATTTCTGCAAAGTCATTTCTGTTTTGCTGTTTCATGAAATTACGCTGCCATTGGCAGCCATTCTGTTTGGACTCCACACGTTTTCGAATAATATTGAGGTAGCTTTCTGCATCTGAGTGATTGATGTTCAAGAGAGCCAATCCATTTTTAGCGAGTGGCAATAAACAGTCTAGAAGTAATGTTTGGATGGGCTGCCGTTCACCATTAGTCCATGAAATATGAGCCTCAAGACCATTTCGTGAGGCTTGATAGAAATTATCTTTGCTCTGCGCAAAAGTGAGTTGAGGGCTTTCATTGGCGAGCTGCTGCTCGATAGCTGTGGTGAGGCCATAAAAGAAGGCAGCATTGGCAACGCTGTCGGTAATAGTTGGCCCTGCCGCCATAACTCGGTGTTCAATGCGGATATGTGGTGTGCCGTCTTCGTCAAAACCGACGAGAGGACGGTTCCATCGCCATATTGTGCCATTGTGGAGTCTTAGGTGTGCAAGTTCACTGCTGTCGGCCTGATAGTGAATAGGGAGCAGCGGAGGGAAGTGCTGTAGATTCTCTTCAAAGCATTCCATTATGGATTTCCGAGCGTAGTCAGTTCCAAAGCTGACGCGACGTATTGGGCCCCGAGCTGCACCTCCAAAACCTCCCGTTTCGATAGACTGCTCGAACAGTGGGATACGTGTCTCATCCCAGAGATTGTGTTTAAACAAAAAAGGGGAGTTGGCGCTAATAGCGACGCAAGGTGCGGAGGCAATTATGGCCGCATTGTAAAAGTGGTGAGCACGGCTGAGTGGAACCTGCATGTGCACCTGAAATGAGGTGGCGGCAGATTCTAGCATGACGTCGTGGTGATCAAATTTGAGATGTTCTTTGCCACTAATATCAAGATGTATCGGGGCGTTACGCTGTTTTAGTATCTGTTCGTTCAATGCCCGAAAACGGTTTAGTTCGGACATGTTTTTGAGGCAAAGTGATGACTTTTCTAGTGTCGGCAGAATGCCAATCATGATTGCACTAAGGTCTAGAGAATGGGCTATTTGTGTGACATTTTTCCAGCTATTTTCAAGTTCCACGTTTAATTTCTGGAGGACGTCGCCCTTTAACAGGCGCGGAGCGTTATTTAGCTCAATATTGAATTTAGCCAGCTCCGGGGTGGCGAGAGGGTCGCTAAGCTTTTCTAAAAAGCATGAGTTGCTAGGAGAGGCGTTCATCTCCTTATCGATCAGCCATGCCTCGATTTCAAACCCTGCAATTGGAGTCTTTTCAGAGAGCGCTTTAGATGAAATGGCTTGCCTTAGCCATTCTGTTTCACGTGCGAGGCTTGTTCTAAATTGCTCAAAATCCATCTTGGAAAAGGTGCAGTTGTCGATCTCTAGTCCCAACTTTTTGCCTGATTAGTGGTCTGTTTCATTAAAGTTTCTATCTAAATTTTGCGAGAAGGTAACAGGGATTTACTGAAAAAGATCCCAGATAGGTTTAACGCCTTGGGGTAGAGGTGGCAAAGATCCAAAGCGGCTCCAACGATTTTCAGGGGTATGGAAATCAGAACCTGTCGAGGCCATTAAATCAAAATTGAGCGCGAGTCGCCTGCCATTTGTGATATCAACAGGATTGGCCTGTCCATAAACCACTTCAATACCGCTTCCCCCCAATTCTTTAAAGGCGGTTAAAAAGCGTCTCATCCAGCTCCCACTAAGCCGGTAGCGACCAGGGTGGGCTACGACAGCAATGCCTCCAGCAGCTGTTATCCATTCTAAAGCCTCTTCGAGTGAGGCCCACTCGGTTGAAACATAGCCTGGTTTTCCTGGCTTGAGGTACGAGCCGAAAACTGAGCTAACATCAGAAGAATAGCCATTATCAACCAGTACTCGTGCAAAGTGTGTGCGGGTAATCATTCCCTCTCCTGCTAGCTCTTGTGCTTTTTCAAAAACGTTAGGAATTTTCTTTTTAGCTAGCCGCTCACCCATTAGTTTCGCGCGTTCTAGGCGGATGGATTGCAACCCGGTTAAGCCCTCTTCGAGTGCTTTATTATTAGGGTTGATATTAAGAGCAACCATATGAAAGAGCCTCTTTTGCCAGGTGACAGAAATTTCAACACCTGGGATAAGCGTGATTCCTGCTAGCTCGGCAGCTATCGCAGCTTCAGAGAGCCCTGCTATTGTGTCATGATCTGTGAGCGCCAGATGAGAGATGCCTTTTTGCTTGGCTAGCTCGACCAGTTTCGTTGGTGTTAGAGTGCCGTCGGAGGCGGTCGAGTGTGTATGGAGGTCGAAGGCCATTTTGTTTTTTTAAATCTGTTTCCAATGAGATTTAGGGTATCTACTAGGATACTTCCTTTTTAAGGTTGATAATGACCTGTTTTTGCCTTTTCTTGAGGCTGTCAAATATAGGCTGTACGTTAAGAATGATGTTTGTACGGATAAGATTTATTTTTTTGCTGCTAGCGGCTAGTTTTTCTCTGCAGGCAGGGGATCTCGATCTCGCGCAGCAGAGAACTATTTTTCTGAAGGCAGAAAAAGAACTTAATGCTAGACAATATAAAACTTTCGACCACTTAATGGTGAAGCTGGAGGGCTACCCTCTTCACTCTTGGCTTCAGTACCGCCGGTTGCGCAAAACGATCTCACTCAAACAGGCCGATAAAGTATCAGAATTTCTGCTTAATGAGTCCGATAGCCGCTATGCAGCCCCTTTAAAACGGAGCTGGTTAAAGTATTTGGCAAAAAACAACTTATGGGCGCGCTATGTAGAGGATTATCGAGGGCAGTCATACGAAACCTATCAGTGCCACTATTACTGGGGTCTGCACCAGTTAGGTGAGGATAATAAAGCGTTGTTTGGTGCTCGGGATTTATGGTTGGTTGGCCGTTCACAGCCGAAAGCTTGCGACCGGCTATTCGAATGGTTCCAAAAGAGCTCTTTTTTCACTGAGGGTCTGATTTGGCAACGTATTGAGCTGGCGATGGGAGCGGGTAAAAGCCGTTTAGCTGGCTATTTAGGCCGCTTTCTGCCGGCGGGTGATCAAGCTGTTTTGAAAAAGTGGCAACATATTCATCGCCATCCTAGGGAGCTTTTATATTGCTATGACTGGGAATCTTTGGGGGGGCGGAAGGCAAAAATATTTGTTCATGGCATTCTAAGGTTAGCTCGAAAAGATCCAGAGCTTGCTCTGCTGGTGTGGGATACAAAGAAAGGGCAGTTTGATTTGGGGCCAGCGAGGTTAATGCCGGTAGAGAACCGGCTGGCTCTGAAATTGGCAGTTAGAAAGAGCCCTTTAGCGCGTAAACAGCTGGATGATATATCTGATGAGCAGAGCAGTTCGGCTGTCCGTGAGTGGCGTGTTAGAGATGCTTTAGGCCAGAAAGCATGGCCAAAAGTACAAAATGCGATAGCGAGATTATCAGAGGAGGAGGGTAATCTGCCTAAATGGCGATACTGGCTGGCGAGAGCGCAGGAGGAGCAAGGAGAAAGCCCGGCTGTCGATGATGAATATCAAGAGCTAGCAAAAACAAGAAGTTATTATGGTTTTATGGCTTCAGACCGTCTCAATCGTAACTATTCATACGTTGATCGCCCCGTGACTGTAGATCAGGATAATCTGAATAAATTAGAGCAACTTCCAGCCTTTCTGGTGGTGAAAGAGTTTTTATATTTTAAGCGTGAAACTGAAGCGCGGCGCCAGTGGTGGCATGCGATTAAAGGATTTAATCAAGAGCAACTATTGGTGGCGTCAAAGCTTGCGCAGCGGTGGAAATGGGAGCAGATAGCAATTTTAACCATAGCTAGAGGCGAATACTGGGATGACCTTTCTCTCCGTTTTCCAGTTAGCTATCGGCCACTGATTGAGCAACATGCAAACAAAAAAAGGCTGGATAAAGCATTGGTTTACGGGATTATCCGCCGAGAAAGCGCTTTTGATAAGCAGGCTCGCTCCCCAGTAGGAGCGCGCGGTTTAATGCAGATTATGCCGTCAACGGGAAAGCAAATTGCTCGTCGACTTAAGGAGAAGTGGGGGTCGGCTGCAATGCTGTACAAACCAGAGGTCAACGTTCACTTTGGAACCGACTATTTCCAGAAGTTGCTACAACGATTTGAGGGAAACCCTGTTTTGGCGATGGCGGCTTATAATGCGGGGCCGCATAGAGTAGATCGCTGGCTTCCACAAGGGAATAAGATGGCCGCAGATAACTGGATAGAGACGATCCCTTTTAAGGAGACACGTCAGTATGTCAGTGCAATTCTAACTTATGCCGTTATTTATCAAAGGCAGCTTAAACAGCCCGTGTCAAAGATGTCAGGCTATATGCCGACTATCTCTCCAAAAAGAAGGCAGCAGAAGCCTTTGGTGAATCGGGGGGATTTGATAAAAAAATGCCGCTAATCACCCGTTAATAGGCTATTTTCTTATCAGGAAGCAATAAACCGGTGAATTTATCTTCAGCTTATTAGATAATGCCTTTCTTTCACCATTACTAAAAGATGGGCAATAGGAAATTTTAATGGAAAAACAGAACAGTTTTACACGGGAAGAGCTTCTTCAATGTGGCAATGGAGAGCTATTTGGCCCGGGCAATGCTCAGTTACCACTTCCTCCTATGTTGATGTTCGATCGCATTACAAAAATCACCGAAGAGGGTGGTAAATACGGTAAGGGCGAGATCATTGCCGAGCTGGATGTGACTCCTGATCTTTGGTTCTTTGGTTGTCATTTTAATGAGGATCCAGTCATGCCGGGTTGCCTAGGGCTAGATGCAATGTGGCAGCTGGTTGGTTTTCACCTTGGCTGGTTGGGTGGGCCAGGCAGAGGGCGTGCTTTAGGTGGAAGTATCAAATTTACTGGGCAAGTTCTGCCTACGGCTAAAAAAGTGACTTATCGAATTAGCCTTAAAAGGGTCATTATGCGCAAGCTTGTAATGGGAATAGCCGACGCCGAAATGGAAGTCGACGGTAAACTTATTTATGAGGCAAGCGACCTGAGAGTCGGCTTGTTTACATCGACTGCTGATTTCTGAGGGAAGCTCATGAGACGTGTTGTAATTACTGGTTTAGGGATTGTTTCAAGCATTGGTAATAATGCCGAAGAGGTTCTGGAGTCTTTGAAATCTGGGAAATCAGGCATCGAGTTCAGTGAAGAATACAAAGAGCTTGGCTTTCGCAGCCATGTTTATGGCCCAATTAAGATAGATTTAGCTGAACATGTTGACCGTAAAACAAAGCGCTTTATGGGCGACTGTGCGGCCTACAACTATGTGGCAATGAAGCAAGCTGTCGAGGACTCTGGGCTTGGAGAAGAGGAGGTCTCAAATCCGATGTCTGGGTTAATAGTGGGATCTGGTGGTGCCTCTTCAGCTAATACCGTAGAGGCTGCCGATACGTTGCGCAGTAAAGGTATCCGCCGTGTTGGCCCGTATATGGTGCCCCGTACAATGTGCAGTACCACCTCAGCCTGTTTGGCAACTCCATTTAAAATAAAAGGTGTTAACTACACAATTAGCTCAGCCTGTGCGACAAGCGCGCACTGTGTCGGTAATGGTATGGAGCTTATTCAAATGGGTAAGCAAGATATCGTTTTTGCTGGTGGTGCAGAAGATGTCCACTGGAGTTTGACAATGCTCTTTGATGCCATGGGTGCTTTGTCATCAAAATATAACGATGCGCCTGAAACGGCATCCCGCCCGTACGATGCGACGCGTGATGGCTTTGTTATCTCTGGTGGTGCAGGCATGTTTGTGCTTGAAGAGTTGGAGCATGCGAAAGCTCGTGGTGCAAAAATTTATGCTGAACTGGTTGGCTACGGTGCTACGTCTGATGGTTATGATATGGTCGCGCCATCGGGTGAAGGTGCTGTGCGCTGTATGCAGCAGGCGATGAAAACGGTTGATGGGGAAATAGATTACATCAATGCCCACGGAACAAGTACACCGGTAGGTGATACTAAAGAGTTGGAAGCGGTTAGAGAGGTGTTTGGAGAGAATGTTCCATACATTACCTCTACTAAGTCTTTAACAGGACATGCTTTAGGTGGTGCGGGAGTGAATGAGGCAATTTACTCACTATTAATGATGCAGAATAATTTTATATCTGCCTCTGCAAATATCACTGAACTTGACCCTAAAGCTGAAGGGATGCCGATTGTTCAAGAGCGTTTGGACGATGTCGAGTTGAATACAATTATGTCAAACAGTTTTGGCTTTGGTGGAACTAACGCAACACTGATTATGCAGCGCTATAAAGGCTAGTAGGTGCTTTAAATCAGTATAACTACTGGATAGATAAATAACGGGGCCTTTTGGCCCCGTTTTAGTATGGTTGGAATGCAATGAATGAGAAGGTGTGCGATCAAAGTGATGATCGTAAACAGAAGGTAAACCTGAATAAGCTGCAGAAAAAGCTACGCAGAAGCATGGGGCAGGCGATTGCCGACTTTGAAATGATCGAAGAGGGCGATAAGGTGATGGTCTGCCTTTCTGGGGGGAAAGACTCGTATACGATGCTTGATATTTTATTGAACCTTCAGCACAACGCACCGGTTAAGTTCGAGCTAATAGCGGTAAATCTCGATCAGAAGCAGCCAGGTTTTCCTGCTGATGTTCTACCGGAATATCTTAAGCAGTTAGGCATACCCTATTTTATTATTGAGCAGGATACCTATAGCGTTGTTCAGCGTGTCATTCCAGAAGGCAAAACAACCTGTAGCCTCTGTTCGCGTTTGCGGCGGGGCTCTCTATATACGTGGGCTGAAGAGAACGGCATTACTAAAATAGCGTTAGGGCACCACCGAGATGACCTAATTGAGACGCTTTTCTTGAATATGTTTTATGGTGGTAAGCTCAAGACCATGCCTCCCAAGTTGCTTAGTGATAACGGAAAACATGTTGTTATTCGTCCAATGGCTTACTGTCGAGAGAAGGATATTACACAGTATGCGGAAGGAAAAAAATTCCCAATTATTCCCTGTAATTTATGCGGGTCACAAGATAATCTACAACGTCAGGCGATGAAGGAGATGCTAACGCAGTGGGATAAACAGTTCCCAGGAAGATTGGAAACTATCTTCTCGAGTATACAAAATGTTGCTCCCTCTCATTTGGCTGATAGCTCTTTGTTTGATTTTAAGGCGCTCTCACAAACTGATGAGAGCCAAAAATTCGATCTAACAGACGGAGAAAAGATACTCCATCTTGATCTGTCATAAAAAGGGGCTTAATCTCGCTATTAATGGTTTTGTTCAAGGAGTGATTACGATGCAATCTTACCGGCATATACTGTTAGCGGTTGATTTTTCTGATACGGATAGCTCAGTCATTGAGCGGGCGACTAATTTGGCGAAGCAGTATGAGGCTGAAATCTCAATCATTCATGTTGTAGATAATCTGCCTGTTTCAGAGCCTGGTTATGATGTGCTTAACTCTCTGGATTTTGAGCTAACTGAGGTTTTAATTGATAAAACTAAGAAGCAGTTATCAGCGCTGGCTGAGGAGCTGTCAGTACCAGAGGAAAGATGTCATCAGAGGATGGGGCGGCCTGTAAGTGAGGTGGTCGCCTTAGCAGAGGAGGAGCAGATTGATCTAATCGTTATAGGCTCGCATGGCAGACATGGGCTGGGACTGTTGCTGGGGTCCACAGCGAATGGTGTGCTACATCACGCAAAATGTGATGTTTTAGCCGTTAGAATTTACGATTAATAAAACTATAGTCCGGTAAGTTATAGGCATAAAAAAACCCTGCTTAATTAAGCAGGGTTTTTTTATCGATCTGGAATTTTACTGCGGGTTTACAGCTGTTGCTGTTAAACCTTTAGGTCCATTCTCGCTTTCGAAGCTCACTGCCTGGCCTTCTTTTAGAGTTTTAAATCCATCGCCCTGGATCGCAGAGAAATGAACAAAAATATCTTCGCCGCCATCATCAGGTGCAATAAAACCGAAACCTTTAGACTCGTTGAACCACTTAACTTTACCTGTTGCCATCTTAATCTTCCTCAAAAAAACAAATGCTTTGTAATAGCAAACAGAATGGACCCCCTATAAACCTTAAGTAAGGCATTGACATCAATTTCTGAAAGCTCTCGCGATTATAGGCAACTTTCAATTAAGACTGCAACAGTTTTCAAGAAATATTGTATTTAATTTCCAATATGGGGGTGTGTAGGGGTAATTAGTAGCATTATTTAGTTTCTGGAGGGGAGCGATAAAGGAGATAAAGGTCGGTTAGTGTTTCTGGAAGTTGCTCAACCAAGCTTTCATATTGCTCTTCATTTTCTATAAGCTCCTCTAGCTCCTCTTCGAATAGACCAGATAGTGCCATGGTCGGGAGAGTTAATTCGGCAATAACCTCTTCTGTTTTATTAGAAAACCAAGCCTCCTCTTTTATAAAGAAGGCTTCAACAAAGCCGATACACCAAGTTTGCAACTCGGCTTCATGGTCTCCATCTGAAGAGAGGGGGAGTTCAATAAGCTCGCCGGACTCGAGAGATTTTTCTTGGCTCTCCAGAAGTTCTGCTAGCAATTCTAGAACACTTTGTTTTTCTAACTCATCTTGGTAAGCAGGTGATCCGCCAAATAGAGAGGGAATCCAGTCATTAGAGTCAATTTTTTCTGGGCAAATAGCCAAAGCAGTTAAAAAACCGTGTGCAGAAATGTAGTCCAGAGACTCCTCTCCAGCTCGTTCTGAGGAGAGAAAGTTGCTTAATAGCTCGGCTTTGTTTTTTGAGAATGATTGTTCGTTATTTTGGGTCATAAGTTTGTCTTAAGTGAGGGCGGGGAATCTGCTTTTCACAGGTTCGCTATTCTGGAATTTATAATGATCTTTCAGGCAGTGATTCAGCCATTTTTCTAAAAAGTAGTTGAGCTCCCATTTGTAGTCCATAACCTCTTTAGCAGATGCAGGTTGCTCGAATGCGTGGTTAACCATCGGGCGTTCGTGATCCCGTAGAACCTCTGTGCTTTGTGCATCAAAATAGACTCTAAGTTTTATGGCTGGCTCGAAAAAAGGGTCGAGATCGCGACCGAAACAGTGACTCAATTCTAGTGTCATTGTATATGGGCCTTTTTCTATGAGGGTAATGTATAGCTCAGGTTTACCTGAAGCACGTCCGGTAGAGCAGCTATTTAGGTCGCTTAAGTTGGGTATGAGCCGCAGAAGCTTTCTATAGTTGCTTTCACAGAGTGTTTGCAAGAGGAAAGACTTGTTGTTTGGAGAAACGGTACTCATGCGAGGTTTTAGGGAAATTGGTTATGACGCTAAGTGAAGTTAACAACATTATAACGTTCTTCAGGCTGATTTAGCTTAGTCAAAAATAAATGATTGATTTATGGGGAAGTTTGATTCTTCTAGAGTGGACATTTACACGGCTAGCGTGGTTTACTAGCAAACTTTTTTAAATTCAGTCTGTTGTAGAACGATGTTTGGGGTAAAAACGTAATGAAAATTGGGGTTCCAAAGGAAATTGAAGAGGGTGAAAAGCGCGTTGCGCTGACACCTGAAGCAGCTCATCAATTACAAAAGCTTGGCTTTGTAGTTGCTATTGAATCAAAGGCAGGTGAAGAGGCTAATTTTAGCGATGAAGCATATTCACAAGCCGGTGTTGAGGTGATTAGCGACCCTCAAAAGCTTTGGACTTCGTCGGATATCATTCTTAAAGTGCGGCCACCAAAACAGCATCCTGAGCTTGGGTTTTACGGCCTTGAGCTGCTTCACAAGGGTCAAATCCTGATAAGTTTTCTCTATCCGGCGCAGAATCCAGAGTTGCTTCAGGAGCTGTCCGATCGTGGTGTTACGGCGCTATCAATGGACAGTGTGCCAAGAATCTCAAGAGCTCAGAAAATGGATGCGCTGAGTTCGATGGCTAATATTGCTGGCTATCGTGCAGTGGTAGAGGCGGCTCAGCATTTTGGCCGGTTTTTTACCGGGCAAATTACTGCTGCCGGTAAAATTCCCCCAGCAAAAGTTCTCGTCATTGGTGCTGGAGTTGCCGGTTTGGCGGCGATTGGTGCTGCAAAGAGCATGGGCGCTGTTGTGCGAGCATTCGATACCCGCCCTGAAGTAAAGGAGCAGGTTGAGAGCATGGATGCAGAGTTCTTGATGCTCGATTTTGACGATGAAGATGGCTCGGGTGAAGGGGGCTATGCAAAAACAATGAGCCCTGAGTTTATTAAAGCAGAAATGGATCTGTTTGCCTCTCAGGCCGCCGAAGTAGACATTATTATTACCACTGCATTAATTCCGGGTCGAGCAGCACCAGAGTTGATTACCGAGCGGATGGTGGCGAATATGAAACCCGGCAGCATCATTGTTGATTTAGCAGCTGAGGCGGGCGGTAACTGTAAGTTAACCGAAGCAAACAAAGTGGTGGTTAAGCATGATGTCACTTTAATCGGCTATACAAACTTGCCGAGCCGGCTTGCAGCGCAATCTAGCCAGCTTTATGCGACGAATTTACGGCATCTGTTGACAGATTTGTGCCCAGAGAAAAATGGCGAGATCGTGGTCGATATGGATGATGAGGTGATTCGCGGAGCAACGGTTGTGAACAGTGGTGAGATCACTTGGCCACCACCGGCACCAAGAATTTCGTTAGCACCTAAGGAGGATGTTGGTCTTAAGGCTAAAGAGGCGTTAAGCCAACCTGAAGAGAAGCCGGCTCATCCTCTCGCATTTCTTATTCCGCTCGTGCTGTGCGGCCTTGGGCTGTTTGGGCTAGGCACGGTGGCACCTCCTGCTTTTATAGGTCACTTGAGTGTCTTTGTCCTATCCTGCTTTATCGGTTACATGGTGATATGGGGTGTTTCCCACTCTCTGCATACGCCGCTTATGAGTGTCACGAATGCGATCAGTAGCATTATTGTTATTGGGGCAATTATTCAAGTTTCCAGCTCAAGTCCGGTTGTCGTTGCGTTGTCGGTTTTAGCCATTTTTATAACAAGCATCAACATTGTCGGGGGCTTTGCAGTCACCCAACGTATGTTGCGCATGTTCCGTAAATAAGAGTAAATACAATGAGTTCAGGTGTGATAACAGCTTCGTATATCGGAGCAAGTGCCCTTTTTATCTTGGCACTGAATGGATTAAGCCATCAAGAAACAGCTCGCCGAGGAAATTTTTACGGCATGTTGGGAATGGGACTAGCCCTATTTGTGACCATTTTTGGTCTGGTCACAGATAATCAGTTTCTTCTCATTATCGGGATGGTTTTAGGTGGAGGTATTGGTTGGGTTTTGGCTAAGAGGGTAGAAATGACCCATATGCCGGAGCTTGTAGCAATTCTCCATAGTTTGGTTGGGTTAGCGGCTGTTTTTGTCGGTTATGCCAATGCGCTAGATCATGGTGGTGCTGCATTGACTGATATTGAAAAAACGATCCATGCGGTAGAAACCTATATTGGTATTTTGATTGGTGCAGTTACAGTGGCTGGTTCTGTCGCTGCCTATTTGAAATTAAGCGCCAAGATTGGCGGAAAGCCACTTCAACTGCCGGGGCGTCACTTTTTAAATCTGGGGCTATTAATCGCCTCTATTTGGCTCGGTTTTGTCTATGTTGAAGGGGCGGCTGAAGGTGGTGGTTTGGCTGCTTTGGTCATCATGACGTTGATTGCACTGGCTTTTGGTGTGCACATGGTGGTCGCCATTGGTGGTGCAGATATGCCAGTAGTAGTTTCAATGCTTAATAGCTATTCAGGTTGGGCCGCTGCCGCAATGGGCTTCATGCTTGGGAATGATTTGCTGATTGTTGTCGGTGCTTTAGTGGGTAGCAGTGGTGCGATTTTGAGTTACATCATGTGTAAAGCGATGAATCGCAAATTTATTAACGTCATACTTGGAGGTTTTGGAACAAAGCCTAAAGGGGACGGCTCTGCTGCTGTTGTGGGTGATGCAGGCGATGTTCGCTCAATTCAATCAGAAGAGGCTGCTGACCTTCTCAAGAATGCAAAAGAGGTGATGATTATTCCGGGTTACGGTATGGCTGTTGCTCAAGCGCAGCATACTGTGTACGAAATAAGCAAAAAACTTAAAAGTAGCGGCGTTAATGTGCGCTTCGGTATTCACCCCGTTGCGGGGCGTATGCCGGGTCATATGAATGTGCTATTAGCTGAGGCAAAGGTTCCGTACGATATTGTTTACGAAATGGATGAAGTTAATGAAGACTTTCCAAATGTGGATGTTTCAGTCGTAATCGGCGCGAATGATATTGTCAATCCAGCGGCACAAGAGGTGCCTGATAGCCCTATTGCCGGGATGCCGGTATTGGAACCCTGGAATGGAAAAACAACAATTGTCTTGAAACGGGGCATGAGTACAGGCTACGCTGGAGTTGATAATCCACTTTTTTACAAAGAAAACAGCCGCATGTTGTTTGGTGACGCTAAAGATAGTGTTGATGCAATTTTAAAGCATTTAAGCTAACACGCTTATACTATTTGGTTTAGTCGGCTGTTTAAGGTTGAAGAGGTCTAAACAGAAAATGAAACAGCCTGTTGAACACCCATTACGGCACCGACTGTTTAACGAAACGCACACGCGCCCTTATGCTGAAATAGGGGTGCCTGTGCAGGTTTCGCACATGGTTTTTCTGACGGGGGAGCTCTCCCCAAACACTGCGACTGAGCATTTGGCGATTTTGGCTGAGCAGTATGGTGTGGTGCCCCCATTGGAAGGTGCAACGCATTATGCGGCCAATTTTGGCTCATTCTCACTCAAATGGGACAGGCATACAGAGTTTTCTAGTTACACTTTCTTTACAGAAAAGGATTGTGAGGAGCCCTTTTCTAACCCAGCTATTAACGAACTTCCTGGTGAGTGGCTTGGCGGGCTGGAGGGTGAGCTACTAGTTGCCCAGCACGTTGAAATTATAGCTTCTGAGGCGGGCGATCTTACTCGAAGTAAGTTGCTGGAGTTTTTCAGAGAAGAGAGTTTAGTTGGCAGTTATGTAGGCGGAACCGCCGCTAAAGCATGGACTGATTTTAGGCTTCAGAAAGATGGTTTCAGCCGGTTGTTGGTTCAGGATGAAAGGCTGACGCCTCAGCAGACAAGTCGCTTTGTTCAGCATTTTCTGGAGATGGAGTGCTATCGAATCCTGGCGATGCTGGGATTCCCTCTGGTTGAAAAATATGGTCGAAAAATCACAGAGATGGGGGCGAGTCTGGCTAACCTTACACGCCAGATGACGATTGCTGAAACTTTAGAAGAGGAGCGGGAGCTGCTAGAGGAGTTAACCGCTCTAGAAGCCGATGTTGAAATGGTTATTGCGGCAACCTCTTACCGATTTGGGGCAACAAAAGCCTATAAAACAATCGTTTTTGACCGAGTTAGACGTTTGCGAGAGCACCGAATAGAAGGGGCGCAAATGCTATCGCGCTATTTAGAAAGGCGATTTCAGCCAGCGATGAGTGCTTGTGAATCGGTTTCTAAACGGCTAGAAAATCTTTCTAGTCGAGTTTCTAGAGCAAGTCAGATTTTGATGGCGCGGGTGGATGTCGGGCTTGTTTCGCAGAATCGTGATCTGCTCCATTCTATGGATAGGCGCGCAAGCATACAGCTTAGACTTCAAGAAACGATTGAAGGGCTATCAATAGCCGCAATCAGCTATTACATTGTTGGTTTGGTAGGTTATTTGGTTAAGGCATTAAAAGCAGCAGGTGTGCCACTGAACGGGGACTTAGCAGTGGGAGGTTCGATCCCTTTTGTGCTGCTTGGAGTCTGGTGGGGTGTTCGGCGAATCAAGAAAAGGCTGATTAGGAATCAGGACTCTCTATAGCTGGCAAAGGCACTGACGGTTTCCTGAATGGTCACTTGTGTGATGGGGTAGCCTTCAGCTTTTACGCGCTCGAAAATCATTTTTGCAATCACTTCGGCAGTTGGGTGCTCATCAATAACAAGCAGCCGTTCACCCGCCTCTTCGAGCAGAGGTCTGACAGGGTCATCTCGATGAATAAGAAAATTATGGTCGAGCTCATTGTCGACATAACTCGAAACAACCTCTTTTAACTCACCGAAATCACAGACCATCGCCTGCTCATTGAGATTTTCTGAGGCCAGAGTGATTACTGCTTTGGCGCTGTGCCCATGCAGATGGCGGCACTTTCCAGGGTGATTCATCAGGCGGTGGCCGTAGCAGAAGGTTATTTCTTTGGTGACTGTGTACATAAAGATAATCAGAAGTTAGTAGGCCGCCATTGTAGCTGGGCGTCTTAACACTTTCGAGAGTCCTAGATCTATCTTGTCTACTTATGTGCCTTTAATTCCTTTTATCGAGGCGGCAACGTGCCATTTTGAGTCTTCACTCTGTTCACAACGAATCACTTCGATAAGCACCTCAAGGGGAGGGGTGACCTCTTTCTCTGGAGTGATGCAGACCTCAAATGCTTTCCCTGTTTCAAGCTCTTTGTCTGTTTCAAACTTTAGGCCGGCCCCACTTAGGTCTATGCAGAAACCAGTAGAGACTTTTTTGGAACCAGGCTTCTTGAAAGTCATACTGCAGTTTGCATCCATTCTCATGAAGTCGCGCTTCTCACCGTACTCGATCATGCTTTCTCCTCGGTTAGGTTTGTTTGTTCTGAATAGTACATATATCGATGGCTAAATGTACTATGCTTTGGCCTAGTATAGCGAAACAATTATTGTTCTGTGAGCCAGTTTTGAAATATACTGAATTTGCCCAAAAGGCGTTAACAATAAATATTTAGGCCCATAAGGAGCAAAAAATGAACAATGGTTTAATTGCGCAGCAGCTTGGAAATGAAGATGTCGACCCAACTGAAACACAGGAGTGGATCGAATCGCTTGAAGCTGTTTTGCGTGAAGAGGGTGGGGAAAGAGCCCATTATTTGATTGAACAACTGGTCGCACTCGCTAGGCAGTCGGGTGCAGATATCCCTTTTAGTGCGAATACAGCCTATATCAACACGATCCCGGTTGAGCAGCAACTGCAGTTCCCGGGTGATACAACGATCGAGCATAAAATCCGTTCCTATGTGCGTTGGAATGCGATGGTGATGGTATTAAGAGCCAACAAAAACACTAATGTGGGAGGGCATATTGCCAGCTTCTCTTCAGCAGCCACGCTGTACGATGTTGGCTACAATCATTTCTGGCATGCCGCCTCTGAAAAACATGGTGGAGATTTAGTCTTTGTTCAGGGGCACTCGGCGCCGGGTGTTTATGCGAGAGCATTCCTTCTAGGGCGGTTGACTCAAGAGCAGATGGACGGTTTTCGTCAAGAGGTCGATGGTAAGGGGCTTTCTTCGTATCCGCATCCTTGGCTGATGCCGGATTTTTGGCAGTTCCCTACGGTTTCAATGGGGCTTGGGCCAATTATGGCAATCTATCAAGCTCGTTTTATGAAATATCTGCAAGATCGAGGCTTTGCGAATACTTATGACCGTAAAGTCTGGGCCTTCCTTGGCGATGGCGAAACGGATGAACCAGAGTCACTGGGTGCGATCGGCATGGCTGGGCGCGAAAAGCTCGATAACCTTGTTTTTGTGATTAACTGTAATTTACAGAGATTAGATGGGCCGGTTAGAGGGAATGGAAAGATTATTCAGGAGCTGGAAGGGAATTTCCGAGGCGCCGGATGGAACGTGATCAAGCTCGTTTGGGGTAACCGCTGGGATGCGCTGCTTGCCCGCGATAAAGACGGCCTGTTAGTGAAAAGGATGACGGAATGCGTAGATGGTGATTATCAGACGTTTAAAGCGAAAGATGGTGCCTATGTACGCGAGAATTTCTTCAATACACCTGAATTAAAGGCGATGGTTGCCGATTGGTCGGATCAGGATATTTGGGAGTTGAACCGTGGCGGGCATGATCCTGCGAAAGTATTTGCAGCTTTCCATGCAGCGGCGAACAGCGATGGTAAACCGACAGTCATTCTTGCGAAAACCATTAAAGGTTATGGCATGGGCGAATCGGGTGAAGCGCAAAATACAACGCACCAGCAGAAAAAGATGAGCCATAACGCGCTGCGCCATTTCCGCGATCAGTTCGAACTTCCTGTGGAAGATGATGATATTGAATCGCTTCCCTATTTGACATTTGAAGAGGGTTCAAAAGAGCTCGATTATATGCGCAAGCAGCGTGAGGAGCTGGGCGGTTATCTCCCTGAGCGTCGCGAAAAATCGATTGCTTTGGATGTTCCAGGTTTGGCTGACTTTAAAGCGCTGCTACAAGGCAGCGGAGAGGGGCGCGAAATCTCGACCACAATGGCGTTTGTGCGGATATTGAATATCCTTCTCAAAGATAAGAATGTTGGCAAGCGTGTGGTGCCAATTGTGCCCGATGAGTCACGAACTTTCGGAATGGAAGGGATGTTTCGCCAGCTAGGGATTTGGTCGCAAACGGGGCAAAACTACACACCACAAGATGCTGATCAGCTGATGTTCTATAAAGAAGATAAGCACGGGCAGATTTTGCAAGAAGGTATTAATGAAGCAGGTGGTATGAGCGACTGGATTGCGGCAGGAACCGCCTATTCAGCGCACGGCGTACCCATGATTCCATTCTATATTTTCTACTCAATGTTTGGTTTTCAGCGAGTAGGCGATTTGATTTGGGCTGCGGCAGATCAACGCACACGAGGATTTTTGCTCGGTGGAACAGCTGGCAGGACAACGCTAAATGGTGAAGGGCTGCAACATGAGGATGGCCACAGCCATCTTTGGTCAGCAACGATACCAAATTGTATCTCGTATGATCCAACGTACAGTTATGAATTGGCTGTTATCGTCCAGGACGGTATGCGGCGGATGTACGTTGAGCAGGAAGACATTTTCTATTACATCACCGTAATGAATGAGAATTACGAACATCCTGCGATGCCTAAAGGTGCCGAAGAGGATATTCTCAAGGGGATGTACCAGCTCAAACAAGGTAGTGAATCAGAAGGCTCGCGCGTTCAATTATTGGGGTCAGGAACGATCCTTCGTGAGGTTGAAGAGGCTGCTATATTGCTGAAAGAAGACTGGGGCATCGAGTCTGATATCTGGAGTTGCCCAAGTTTTACCGAGCTTGCTAGAGATGCGCAAGAATGTGAGCGTTGGAGCCGTTTGCATCCAACCGAAGCACCACGTCAATCTCATGTGGCACGTTGTCTTGGTGGTACACGTGGCCCTGTGGTTGTTGCAACGGACTATATGCGCCTTTTTGCAGAGCAGATCAGCTCTTATGTTGAGGTGCCCTATACGGTGCTTGGAACAGATGGTTTTGGTCGTTCTGATACACGCGCAAAACTGCGTAGCTTTTTTGAGGTTGATCGATACCACGTTGTCGTTGCGGCCTTAAGTAGTCTGGCGGATAGTGGAGAATTCGAAACAGCTAAAGTCGAAGTCGCGATTGCCAAATATGGCATCGATCCAGAGAAACAATCACCGTGGCGCGTATAGGGGGGGAATTGAGATGAGTGAAATAGTCGAAATTAAAATCCCAGATATTGGTGACTTTGCAGAAGTTGAAGTGATTGAGGTCTCTGTCCAAGCGGGTGATCAAATTGAGGAAGAGCAAACCTTAGCGGTCTTGGAGAGCGACAAGGCGAGCATGGATATTCCCTCAACTGCAGCCGGTGTCGTTAAAGAGGTTAAGCTGGCAGTGGGTGATATGGTTTCAGAAGGAAGCGTTGTTATCACTTTAGAGGTGGGTGCAGCTAGCGCCCCTGAAATCGTTGAAGAAAGTGCTGCACCAGCTGTGGAGGCGACAGCTTCTGCGGTTTACGAGGCGAAAGTTCCTGATATCGGTGATTTCTCAGAAGTCGAGGTGATTGAGGTGATGGTTCAGTCTGGGGATCAGGTTGAAGCAGAACAGACGCTAGTCGTTCTCGAAAGTGATAAAGCCAGTATGGATGTGCCAACTGAGCAGGCTGGAATAGTTCAAGAGGTTAAAGTCAAAGTGGGCGATAAAATCTCCGAAGGGGACCTCATTGCGTTACTGGCAACAACTGCATCAGCACCAGCAGCAGAAAAGCCGGTTCAGGCCGAAGCGGCGCCAGCAGCTGCAAAAGCAGCGCCACAAAAACCGGCAGCAGCAAAAGCTCCCGAATCACAAACACCGCTTACGATTGGTGGCAGTGTACATGCGACACCATCAATCAGGCGTTTTGCACGTGAACTGGGTGTCGATCTGGTAAAGGTGGGTAAAGGAAGTGGAAGAAAAGGGCGAATTCTTAAAGAAGATGTTAAATCTTTCGTTAAGCAGGCCTTGGCTGGCGGTGGAAAAGCCGCAGTTCAAGGTGGTGCGGGTATTCCTCCAATTCCAGCTGTTGATTTCAGCAAGTTTGGTGAAATTGAAGAGCAGAAACTCAGTAAAATCAAACGATTAACTGGTGTAAATCTTAGTCGCGCATGGCTGAACTTGCCGATGGTAACGCATCACGATGAGGCTGATATTACCGAAATGGAAGCGTTTCGGAAGTCGATGAAGGCCGAAGCTGAAAAGGCGGGCGTAAAGGTAACTGGGCTTGTCTTTATTATGAAGGCGCTGGTTGCTGCGATGAAGCAGTATCCGCAGTTTAATGCTTCGTTATCTGCCGATGGTGAGAGCCTGATCTACAAGAAATACTTCAATATCGGTATTGCGGTGGATACCCCCAATGGTCTGGTTGTGCCAGTCTTTAAAGACGTTGACCAGAAAAGCCTTTATGAGCTATCGGCTGAAATGGCGGAGATTAGCGCCAAAGCAAGAAATGGTAAGTTGATGCCAGCCGATATGCAGGGCGGTTGTATGACCATCTCCAGCCTTGGCGGGATTGGTGGAACGGCATTTACGCCAATCGTTAATGCGCCCGAAGTGGCTATTTTGGGGGTTACTCGCTCAAGCATTAAACCGATTTGGGATGGATCTGAGTTTGCACCGCGTCTGATGGTGCCACTCGATCTAACCTACGATCACCGGGTGATTGATGGTGCGGATGCAGCGCGTTTCTGTGTTGCCGTCTCTCAATATCTTGGCGATATTCGTCGCCTTTTACTTTAATCAAGGAGTAGAAAAATGGCTGATTTGATTGAAGTAAAGGTTCCTGATATTGGTGACTTTAGCGGTGTCGATGTTATAGAAATCATGGTTTCTGTGGGCGACAGCATACAAGAAGAAGATCCACTGGTTTCGCTAGAAAGCGATAAAGCCAGTATGGAAATTCCAAGTTCTGTGGGTGGTGTTGTTAGAGAAATTCTGGTGAACGTTGGTGATCAGGTTTCTGAAGGCGATGTGATTGTTAAAGTAGAAGCCTCAGCGAGTAGTGCAGAAGCTAAACCGGCTGCTGAGCCGGTTAAAGAGGCCCCTGTTGCGCCTAAGGCAGCCGTGCCGCAGGGCGATGCAGACAGACATGCTGAAGTTTTAGTTCTTGGTGGTGGCCCCGGCGGTTACACGGCGGCCTTTCGTGCGGCGGACTTAGGTAAACAGGTGGTTCTGGTCGAACGTTATCCTGTGTTGGGCGGTGTTTGCTTAAATGTTGGCTGTATCCCTTCTAAAGCACTGCTGCACATGGCGCAGATTGTTCATGAAGCAGAGGAGATGGGCAGTCATGGTATTACCTTTGGGAAGCCAGAACTGGATATCGACAAGATTCGTGAGTTTAAAGAGGGTGTAACAAAATCACTTAACGGTGGCCTAGCCGGGTTGGCAAAGCAACGTAAGGTGACTGTTGTTCAGGGAGAGGGGAATTTTTCCTCAGCGCAAACAATCGAAGTGACATCTGCTGAAGGTGTTGAGACGATCTCGTTTGACCATGCGGTAATCGCTGCTGGGTCACAAGTGACTAAAATTCCTGTCTTCCCTAATGATGATCCACGATTGATGGATTCAACCGATGCGTTGAACCTAGACGAGATCCCAGAAAAATTGCTGATCGTTGGGGGCGGTATTATCGGTCTTGAAATGGCAACGGTCTATCATGCCTTTGGCTCAAAGATTAGTGTTGTTGAGTTGATGGATCAGCTGATCCCAGGTTGTGACAAAGACTTGGTTAAGCCGCTGCATAATCGCATCAAAAAGCAATACGAAGATATCTGGCTAAAAACAAAAGTTGCTTCGATTGAGCCGCTTGATGAAGGTTTAAAAGTGACTTTCGAAGGAAATAATGCGCCAGAGCCAACCGTTTTTGATCGCGTTTTGGTCGCGGTGGGGCGTCGTCCAAATGGCAAATTGATTGGTGCTGAAAATGCCGGATTGATTGTTGATGAGGCTGGCTTTATTCCGGTCAATCGTCAGCAAGAGACGAACCAACCCAACATTTATGCCATTGGTGATATTGTTGGCAACCCGATGCTCGCCCACAAGGCAGTGCATGAAGGCAAAGTGGCGGCGGAGGTGCTATCGGGTCATAAATCAGGCTTTGATGCGCTCACCATTCCATCGGTTGCCTATACCGATCCAGAAGTCGCATGGATGGGCTTAACCGAGATTGAAGCTAAAAAGCAGGGTATTGCTTACGATAAAGGGGCGTTCCCCTGGGCGGCAAGTGGCCGCTCATTAAGTTTAGGGCGCAATGAAGGGCTGACCAAAATGCTCTGCGATAAGGAGACAGGCCGAATTCTTGGGGCGGGAATGGTGGGCCCTAATGCAGGTGAGTTGATTGCAGAAGCGGTTCTTGCGCTGGAAATGGGGGCGGATGCCGAAGATATCGGTTTGTCGATCCATCCACACCCAACTTTATCTGAAACTTTTGGTTTTGCTGCTGAAATGATTGATGGGACGATTACTGATCTTTACGTCAAAAAGAAATAGCTGAGTAAGACAAAAGAGGCCAAGCCTTATAAAGGGGCTTGGCTTTTTTTGTTTGAGTTTTCAGTTTTTCACAGAAAGGTTCTAACTACTGCAAGCTACTTTAACTTTTTTGATCTTCTCTATTTCTCTTCTTTGCTATCAGTATGTATAGCGATGGAACAACAAAGAGTGTGAATAGCGTACCAATTGCCATGCCTCCAACGAGCACTAAACCGATAGAGTTTCTTGCGGCGGCTCCGGCTCCTGTCACTAGCACCAACGGGAAATGGCCAGCAATGGTTGCAATGCTTGTCATCAATACCGGACGCAATCGTGTCATTGCCGCCTCTTTTATGGCGTTGACTTTACTGACGCCCTGCTCTTGAAGTTTGTTTGCAAACTCAACAATCAAAATGCCATTTTTTGCAATCAATCCAACGAGGGTGACTAAACCAACTTGGGCATAAATATTCATGGTTGTGGTCCAGCCATTTGTCCAGAATGGGGTGTTGGGATCGGGTATTTTGAGTACAGTGAAAATCAACGCACCAAACATTGCTAAAGGTACAGAACCGGCGAGGATCACGAATGGATCACGAAATGAGTTGAACTGCACGGCCAGGACAAGAAAAATTAAAATAACCGCCAGCGAAAAGGCAGGAATAAATTTATTGCCCTCTTTCCGTAGTTGGCGGGATTCACCCGTATAGTCAAAACTGTATCCTGGTGGCAGGAGCTTACGTGCTGCCTCTTCGAGGAAAATTAGCGCATCATCCAGTGTGCGAGTAGTCATGCCTGAAAGTTTGACCGAATTGAGTTGCTGGAATCGGTTTAGTGATCGGGCGGCAACCCCATGTTCGATATGAGCAAATGATGATAGCGGCACCATTTGTCCATCTCCTGCAGGGATGTAAATATCACGTAGTTGCTCGCTATTTAAGCGGTCAGCGCGTTGTATTTGTGGAATAACCTTGTAGCTTCGGCCCTCCATATTGAAACGGTTGACGAAATTTCCTCCGGTAGCGACAGCAAGATTGGCACCTACTTGAGACAGGTTTAGGCCAAGCGCTGCAAGTTTATCTCGATCAAACAGCAGAGTATCTTGTGGCTGATCTAATTTCATATCGATGATGGGAGGAAAGGGGAAGAGTCCGCTTTCTTGCGCTCTTTTTTGTAGCGCTTGAGCAATTTTGTGCAACTCTTTTGAATCGGCAGTCGAAGTGATAACAAATTCGACAGGAAAATTGCTACCACCCGGTAGTGCTGGCGGTAATGTCATCAGTGTTTGAATGCCGGGGATTTTTGAAACTTTTGCCTGTATTTCAGGCAAGATTTCTTTGACGCTTCGGTCACGTTCAGCCCAGGGCTTTACCACCATACCACTGAATCCATCGGCTCCAATTGTTGCCCCGATGGATGGAGGAAAGAGGAGCTGAAATGTGAGTGCTGATTCCGTTGTGTCGAGCATGATTTTTTCGGCTGCTTCAGCATAAACTGCATTCTGATCTGTGGTGGCATTAGCAGAAGTATTGATGATGCCAAATAGCACACTCTGGTCTTCGGAGGGCGCTAGCTCGTTTGGAGACATTAAGTACATTGGAATGGTACATAAGCTGATCACAATCCAAATTAGATAGACGGCAGGTCTAGCTTTTAGCGTGTGGCCGAGCAATCGACCGTAAGCGATTCGGATTCGATCGAATAGGTGATTGACCCAGCCTGTTAGGCCGCGCTCTTCATCTTCTGCGCTGCGAAGTAAGCTGGCAGACATGGTTGGGGACAAGGTGAGTGCGACGATCCCCGATATGGTTACGGCGCCAGCAAGTGTAAATGCAAATTCTCGGAACAGTGCGCCCGTTAAGCCACCCTGCAGACCAACCGGAATGTAAACGGCCACCAGCGTGACTGTCATCGCGATGACGGGTGCAACCAGTTCACGGGCACCAAGTATTGCGGCCTCTTTTGGTGTACGCCCCTCGCGCAGGTGTCGCTCGACATTCTCAACCATAACGATCGCATCATCGACCACTAGGCCGACCGATAAAACGATCGCAAGCAGTGTTAACAGGTTGAGTGTAAAGCCAAACAGTTGCATCAAAAAGATACCGCCAATAAGCGAAACGGGGATGGCCATCACCGGAATCAGTACGGAGCGATATGAGCCGAGGAAGAGAAAAATAACGACAATCACGATAAGTAATGTTTCGATCAAAGTGCGTGTGACTTCGTGAATTGCATCACTTACATAGGCCGAAGCATCGTAGCCAATACTTGCATCAAGGCCTTGCGGCAAGTCGTGTTCGAGTTTTCCTAGCTCTACGCGTACAGCGTCGATTACATCAATAATATTGGCATTAGGCTGGGGGAATACACCGGCAAAAACGGCGGTATGTCCGGAATATCGCACCTGCGTATCATAATCTTCGGAGCCCAGTTTGATTTCTGCAATATCCTGTAGACGAATAATGGTGTCATCTTTTTGGAAAATGATTAAATCTCGAAATTCCTCTTCTGTATGAAGGTCGGTATTGGCAGCTAACTTAGTCTGTACGAGTGCACCTTTAGTGCTGCCAATCGCGGCCAGATAGTTGTTGGCAGCTAATGCCTGCTGCACTTGTGAGGGGCTGATGCCCAGTGCAGCCATGCGTTCAGGTTTAAGCCAAATACGCATTGCAAATGTTCTGGCGCCATAAATCTGAATGCGCTGCACACCGGTGATTGCAGATAGACGAGGCTGTACAACGCGGGCAAGGTAATCGGTTATCTGCTCTTGGGAGAGAATGTCAGATGAGTAACTTAAATAGGCCGCAGCAAATTCGGAGTCTGCCGATAATACACTGATGGCGGGCACTTCGGCCTCGGTAGGTAGGTCATTTCGAACTTGGTCTACCTTGGATGAAATATCAGCGAGAGCCTTGGTTGAGTCATAGTTAAGCTTGAGCCGTGCAGTGATAATTGAAATCCCCTGCAAGCTTTTAGACTCGACATAGTCAATGCCTTCCGCAGCCCCGACGGCATGCTCCAAAGGTGTCGTGATAAAGCCACGAACAAGCTCAGCGCTAGCGCCAACATAAACAGTTGATATTTGAACAGATGCGTTTTCACTAAGCGGGTATTGTCTTACGCTCAATGAATTCCATGCGTTAAGCCCGGCAATAACAATAATGAGGTTGACGACGATAGCCAGAACGGGCCGCCGAATAAACAGATCTGTAAATGTATTGCTCATGAAAAGGCTATTTTAAGAATCTACAGGGCTGGGCGTAAGACTGGCTTTAGGGGCTAGCGTATTATCAATAACCACTTTCATGCCACTGCGAAACTTGAACAGGCCGCTTGTAACAACCGTTTCACCTGCCTTTAATCCATCGACGATATCAACATAGTCGCCCCGTGTTTCACCTAAGCGGACAAATTGCTGGCGAAGTAGCTGCTCATCGCCCTGTTTTTCGATCACAAAGACTGAGTCCCCAAAGGTTGCGTATGATATTGCGGTCGATACGACAGGCAAGACAGTTTGTTTTCCAGCCATCACCACGCTTGCTGTTGCAAACATTCCAGCTCGCAGGATTTCATCAGAATTGGCAATTTGTGAACGAACCCTTACGCTACGTGTCGCGAGATCTACGTCAGGATTTTTAGCCATTATTTTGCCGCTGAAGATTTTGCCGGGTGCGGCATCAACCGCAACACGCACTTCGAGCCCTGTTTTGAGGGCTGGCAGTGATTTTTGTGGAATGGAGAAGTCGACATATATTGGATCAAGCGTTTGCAAGGAGACGATTGGAGCGCCCTCTTTTAAAATTTCACCAAGGTTAATTAGCCGTAATCCAAGTCGACCAGAAAAAGGGGCGCGAACTGTCTTTTTAGCGATTAAAGCAAGCATGTTTTGTACCTGTGCTTTAGCTTCTTTTGCTTTCGCTTTCGCGCTATCAAGCGCATCTTGAGAGGCGACATTTTGCTTTCTGAGTCTGCTAATCCGCTTGAGGTTTGCGTTAGCAAGTATAACTGAGGCCTCTGCTGAGACGAGCTGGGCATCCTCACTTGCGGTATCGAGTTTAAGAAGGAGGTCGCCTTTCTTAACGGTTGAACCAGATTTAAAGCCTATATAAACCACTCTTCCGCCAGTTTCGGCGCTTATTTCGACACCTTGCACCGCTGTTACAGTGGCAGTAGCAGAAATGATTTGTTCCCACTGCTCTTCTTTTATGTGCATGGCGGTCACGGTTTGTGGGGGGGGCACCATGCTTTGTTTGGCCTCTTCCATTGCGCCAAATTGGCCGAGCTTTATATAGATAATTGTGCCAACCAAAAGGGAAGCAGCAAGCAGAGCGAAGACTGTTTTTTTCAACATGGGTATGAGAGCAGTTGAACTGGTTGAAGTTAATCTAAAGATTCTACAGTAATTAAGTTTCGTTGCTGAAATAAAGACGAATGCAACGGCTAGTTTCGAGCGGGTGAATGAAAGGTAGGTTTTAAGCTCTGTTTTGAAGGTGCCAGGTGTTGGTGTTATCAATTAAAGAAGTGTCAGTAAAATTGCAAAACAGGCCATATTTAGAGAAAATAGCGGGTTCAACTGGCGTTAGCCTCACTGTTTTTCCCGCGGTCTGTAGTCATCTACCTGAGCGGGACGGGTAATTAAGCTTTGGAAGAGTTATGAAAAAAACGATGTATGAAAAAATTTGGGATAGCCACTTTGTTCATGAAGAGTCTGGACAGGCCCCATTATTGTATGTTGATCGCCACCTAATGCATGAGGTAACCAGTCCTCAGGCGTTTGAAGGGTTGCGGAACTCAAACCGTAAGGTGCGAAATGTTCACAGTATTTTGGCGACGATGGATCACTGTGTTCCGACTAAAAATCGCGACCTGCCCATTGCTGATCCGATTGCTAAAAAACAGATCGAAACAATGGCTGAAAACTGCGAAGAGAACGGCTTGAATCTTTACGATATGAAAAGCCCTGATAATGGTGTGATTCATATTGTTGTTCCAGAACATGGGTTTGTCCACCCGGGCATGGTGGTTGTCTGTGGTGATAGCCATACGGCAACACACGGGGCATTTGGTGCGCTGGCCTTTGGTATTGGAACATCTGAGGTTGAGCACGTGATGGCAACCCAAACACTGCCTCAAAAGAAGTCTAAAACAATGATAATCCGTGTTGATGGCGAATTATCGGATGCTTGTACTGCGAAAGATATTGCGCTGGCAATTATTGGTAAAACAGGCACAGCAGGCGGAACAGGTTATGTCTTTGAATTTGCAGGCGATGCAGTCAAGTCGCTAAGCATGGAAGGCCGCATGACACTCTGTAATATGGCGATTGAAGCGGGCGCACGTGCCGGCATGGTTGCTCCCGATGAGAAGACTTATGAATTCTTGAAAGGCAAAGAGTTTGCGCCATCTGAAGAATACTGGGAGCAGGCAGTTGCCCATTGGGGATCAATGGCGAGTGATGAAGGAGCTGAATTTGATGCAGAGCTGGTTCTTGATGCTGCTGAGATTTCACCACAAGTCACTTGGGGTACGTCACCCGAGCAGGTTGTTGCGGTAAATGATGTTGTCCCTTCACCAGAAAGTTTTGAGAGTGAAATTCAGCAGCAGGCATGTGAAGGTGCATTGAACTACATGGGCCTAACAGCCGGCACAAAAATGACCGATATTAAGATTGATTATGTCTTTGTTGGCTCTTGCACAAATGGCCGTATTGAGGATTTTCGTGCGGCAGCAAATGTTGCTAAAGGTACGCAGGTTGCAGAGGGCGTAACTGCAATTGCGGTTCCCGGCTCTTATCATGTGAAAGAGCAGGCAGAAGAAGAAGGACTGGATAAAATTTTCACCGAAGCCGGGTGGGAGTGGCGCGAACCGGGTTGCTCAATGTGTTTGGCGATGAATGGTGACGAACTTAAAGATAAAGAACGTTGTGCCTCAACTTCAAATCGAAACTTTGAGGGTCGTCAAGGTAAAGGCGGACGCACGCACCTCGTTTCTCCAGCAATGGCAGCAGCGGCAGCAGCAGCGGGTCATTTTGTCGATATCAGCAAATAAAGTATTTGGATTATTTATGAAAGCGTATACAAAACACGAAAGTATTGCGGCATTGATGAATCGCAGCAATGTCGATACTGATCAAATTATCCCAAAACAGTTTTTGAAAAAAGTAGAACGTAGCGGTTTTGGAGTTCATCTTTTTCACGACTGGCGCTATAACGAAGATACTAGCGATAACCTCGATTTTGAGCTGAACAAGCCTGCCTTTAAGGGATCAAAAATTCTGGTTGTTGGCGATAATTTTGGCTGTGGTTCATCGCGCGAACATGCGCCATGGGCAATTGAAGATTATGGTTTTAATACAATCATTTCGACCAGCTATGCCGATATCTTCTATAACAACTGCTTTAAAAATGGCATCTTGCCTATTGTTGCGACCAAAGCGCAGCTGGATGCGTTGATGGCAGAAATTGAAGCGAATGAAGGGGTGCAATTTACGATTGATCTTGAAAATCAAGATGTGATCACGCCTGCTGGCAATGGCTTCAAGTTTGAAATTGATCCATTCCGTAAAGAGAACCTTTCGAAAGGACTTGATGATATTGGCCTAACGCTTAAGCATGAAGAGAAAATCAGCCAATACGAAGATAAACATAAAACACTTTATCCTTGGCTTTGGGCGTAAATTTTTCTGATAAATAAAGCTAGAAGCGATCAAATAAGTAGAGGAATCAACCTTGGTGATGCCGGCAGAACCCAGAAAAATCCAGTTAATGGATACCACACTCCGCGACGGAGAGCAGACACAAGGTGTCTCGTTCTCTCCAGCAGAGAAGGTGGGTATTGCCAAAGCATTGCTGGAATCTCTTAAAATTGACCGAATCGAAGTGGCTTCTGCAAGCGTTTCAGAGGGCGAAAAAGAGGCAGTTCGAAATATAAACGACTGGGCGCGGAGTGAAGGGTTTGGTGATGCAGTTGAGGTCTTAGGTTTTGTTGATGGCACACGCAGCGTTGATTGGATAGCCGATGCCGGTGGTCAAGTGATCAACCTGCTTACAAAAGGAAGTGAAAAGCATTGTCGCGAGCAACTTGGGAAAAATCTTGAGCAGCATGCTCAAGAAATTCTTAAAACGGTTGCTTATGCCCAAGAGAAAGGACTTTCTGTAAATGTTTATCTAGAAGATTGGTCGAATGGTTACGTTGATAGCCGTGATTATGTCTATGAGTTGATGGATAGGCTTAGGAATGCGGGGATTAACCACTTTATGCTTCCGGATACATTAGGTGTGATGTCGCCCGATGAGGTTTTTGAGAGCCTAAGCGATATGTGTAGTCGATATCCAGAGTTGCAATTCGATTTTCACCCCCATAATGACTATGGCTTGGCGACGGCTAACGTGATGGCCGCGGTTAAAGCTGGGGTCAGCGCGGTTCACTGCACGGTTAATTGCCTCGGTGAGCGGGCAGGGAATGCTTCTGTTTCACAGGTCACAGCAGTTTTGCGCGATAAAATGGGCATGCAGCTCTCTATCGATGAGAGCCATATTGTTCGATTGAGCAATATGGTTGAGAACTTTTCAGGCAAATGGGTTGCAGCGAATGCACCGATCATCGGGGCGGATGTCTTTACCCAAACAGCCGGTATTCATGCCGATGGAGACCAAAAAGGGGGCTTGTACGAAAGTAAACTCAGCCCGGAACGCTTTGCCAGAACACGAAGCTATGCACTGGGAAAAATGAGTGGCAAAGCCTCGCTTAAAAAGAATCTCGAGAAACTTGGGTTAACACTTTCAGAAGAAGAGCAGCAAAAAGTCTTGGCGAGAATAGTCAAACTTGGAGATACCAAGCAGACAATTACCACAGAAGATCTGCCATTTATCATTGCCGATGTGCTGGAAAGCACCAATTACCAACATATCAAATTGATTAACTGCTCAATTACCAGCAGCTTGGATTTGGAGTCAGTCGCAAGTATTCAAGTAGAGATAAAGGGTGAGAAGCATAGTGTGTCGGGTTCAGGAAATGGTGGTTTTGATGCCTTTATCGATGCAGTTAATAAGGCGTTGAAAGGCTATGGTTATGCGCTTCCAGGTCTGGTTGATTATGAAGTAAGGATTCCTAAAGGTGGCCATACAAGCGCTTTAACTGAATGTGTGATTACTTGGGATTGTGGTAAAACACAGCGCAAAACACGCGGCGTTCACTCTAATCAGGTTTTTGCCTCGGTGCTTGCAGCATTACGAATGATTAATATTCAGCTGCATGAGCAGGGTGCTGGAATAGAGTAGTTTGTCAGAGTTATTTACAGTACTTAAAAGCCCCTAGACCGTGGTTAAATTAGGAAGGCTGGCTTATTTTTAGAGCAAAAAAAGCCAGCTGAAAAACCAGCTGGCTTTTTAAAACCTAAAATACAAAGATTTAAGCTTTCTTTCTTTTTCGTGAAAAACCCATTCCGGCTAAACCAAGACCTAAAAGCGCTAAAGTCGCGGGCTCTGGAACGTTTCCGCCAGGTAGACTGCCCTGATTGAGTAGAGCATAGCGAACTTGTCCGCCAGCAACAAGAAATTCACCGATACCATTTCCCCAAAATGAAATTTGAGTAAAGTCGCCTGTATCATCGAATGCTGCAACAAAGATCTCAAAAACATTCCTGCCATCATCTTGCGACGGAAATAGCCCATCAGAACTGCTATTTGCTGATGCCACTTGAATTGGGGTGGCACCATCAAAAGAGATAAACAGGTCAGTAGTTGGATCGAAACAGCATGTTGCCCAATCACCAACTTCGAAGCCGAAAGAGTTAATAGGGTTGTCAAAGGTAAAGGTGAGTCCACTGTTTATATAATCCAGTGGGTTGGTGCGAGGGTTTGATCCTCCACCTGCGGGGTTAATACCGATCACCTTTCCAGACATATCCCCATAATTTTGCGTGGATATAGACCCACCATCGGTGTTGGTGACTGTGTAGTCGCCTCGGTCAACGCTTGCGCCACTACCAAATGTGGTCCAAACATCAGATGATACGGTTCCACCTGCACCTGTTACTGTCGAATCAAAAGAGGATACGCCTGCTGTGATTCCATCAAATACTGTGAGTATGGTCGCGTTTGCGGTCGCTCCAAATGTCAATGCAGCTACTGCTGCACCGACTTTTAGTGTTATTTTTACTGTTTTCATTTTTAAAAACTCCTTACTTTTGTGTTAATTAAAATAACCACAGTTGTGTATAAGCAATTTTGGTGCCCACATTATTTTTGTGTCTATAAGTGGATGTTTTATAAAAATTATTCCGAATTGTAAAAAAACTAATTTAGTATCTCGTCAAGTATTGCGGTGAAAATGTAAAAAAAACAGACAAAGATTAACCAATTAATGAATGGAGCTGGATGCGATTGATCTCGATATTAATAAGTTCAATGGCTGCTAGGCTTATTTATGTGTCTATCGGCCAAATTGAAAGGTAGTTTAAGCAGCCATTACTACTTTTAATTTTTCAATAATTTTATCTCCAAATGTACCGGTGCCTAGGCACCTCCCATTTTAAAGTTATTTTCAAGCATTATTGCATCCAGCCCAATCATAGAATGCAGGTTGGCTGTTTATTTGCCGTCAAGAAATCGTATTGCGAGCCATGCATAAACAACAACGTTAATGATGATGACGATTGATCCCAGGATAACCTGTAGCTCCTTGTTGAGATAATCTGGGTACAAAATCGGCAAAATATAATGCTCGATAAAACTACCTGAATAGCCTGATTGATCGGCTGCTTGTCGGAGTTTTTGTTCAAATGGGGTGAGTGGACACAGTCCGCCTTGATACTCAATGAGTGCCCCCCATATTACAGCGGGAATATGCAGAAAAATAAGCCATCGCCATTTTTGAATTAGTAATCCGCCGAATAATACAAAAAGCACGAATCCAAGGTGGAAGATGACGACGAAGTTTGCGATGAGTAAATAAATCATGGGGTTTGATTCGTCAAAAAGCCGAATCGGCTACAGGTCATAAAAAAAACGGCCCTAGCGACATTATGCAGGGGCAAACCTATTGCGTTCGAGGGATTTTTTTATGCTCAACTTTAATTGCTACCGGGTGCCGGTTGGCATTGTGCCACGTGAGGCAGTATCGTTGTTTTGAGTTGGGTGAGAAGCCCCCCTTTTCTTTTGAAGCAAGTTTTTGGTGAACAGGGTAGAAGCTTCTATGGGCAAGATGGTAATGGATATTAAAGAGCAGTGCGCCGGTTGCTTCAAAGGAATACTCTAAACTCTCTTGAGGTGTCAGGGTCATGCAGAGTTCATCTGTTTTCCCCGGAAGAATGTCATAAAGGGCTTTATCTTCGTCATTGATATTTTCACTGAGCGAAGTGCCGGGGGCAATCAATAAAGCTAGCAGACTCCAGTACCAGAACGGTTTAAATCGCTTTTTTGTTTTCATTCAGGCCTCGTGTATCTATTCGAAAACATTTTAATGATCAGCTGTTTTCTTGCGTGATCACTTCGAGGATGTGCCCATCTTTGTCATCAAAATAGAAGCCTTTGTCACCCTCATAAAAGTATTCTCTGGAATTGGTTCTGTTTACGGGGCTATCGCCAAATGGGTGGGCACTTTTTTTGATTCGTGCGAGGACGGCGTCATATTCTTCAGTGCTACATTGAAAGGCGTAATGGTGAGGCTCAAATTGACTTCTTGTATCAAATAGTAATTTCAGTCCGGAGTTCATTTTGACAACAATAAAGTGAGTGTAATCACCGCAATATTTCAGGCCAAGACAGTCAGCATAGAAGCGTGCATTCGCCTCCTTATCCGAAGAGGGGATGATGGTATGATCAAGTCTCATATTAATCGTCTCCGTTATCTTTACCTATATTGGTTGCTTTTAAACAAGATTTTGTCTCGCATAGCGAACTCATTAAGGGTGGTTATACCCCTTCAACTGTTTGCCTAGATAAAACGTTCGACCGCTTTAAAAATTAATGAACCTTTGCACCACCTAGCCGCCGTATTCGCTAATATCTCCCGGTTTGCGCAGCATTTTGTTTACCGCGTCGAGGTGAAGCTCCTCAGCAACGATCATCTCTCTAGCGTACTCTTCGAGCAGAGTTGATTTGCCTTCGCTGTGCTCAAGTAAGTGGTAATAAGCAGAAATTGACGTTTTTTCGTGCTCAAGGCTTTCACGAAGAATATCTCCAACATCATGCTGTGCCGTCTCCAGTAAAGGGCCTATGCTCAACGAAGGGTGGCCGCCCAGAAGGGTAACCATTTCGCCGGCTCTATGAGCATGTAAGAGGCTTTCATCTGCATTGCCTTTAAGCCAGGATACGATCGGAATGCGGTTAAAGCCGTACACCATCAGCGAATAGTGCGTGTACCTCACTACGCCAGCCAGTTCGAGTTCCATGATTTCATTAAGAATTTCGACGCTTTTTTGTTTGTCTTCTGTGTTCATCTTGTTCTCCTTTATCTGGTGATCAGGAATGTTGTTTGAAACGAACGCTACTCGCTACTTTTGTCCATTAGCTATACCCAGCCCTAGCATTCAATTCTTAGATGGATAAAAAGAAAAACGGTTCCGTGGTCGGGTTATTTTCTTGAATTTTCAAAGAAACATGGCTCATCAGTGGCTGCAAATTGATGTTGGGGCAAAGTTTGTTTTGAAAAATGAAATTGGTTTATTCTTGAGGGATAAAAAAAGGGGCCTAGATGGCCCCTTTTTATTTTTCGCACAAATCCTGCTTATTAAGCGATTGGCATTGCCTTTAATTTCTCAACGACCTTGTCACCAAATGCATCGGTGCCAATCATATTGACGCCACTGCCCGGTTTAGAAAGGTCGGCTGTGGAATAACCATCCGCGAAAACAGCCTGCATTGCTGCCCAGACATTTTTGGCCTCTTGGTCCATTCCAAAGCTGTTTTCGAGCATCATGGCGACAGAGCCAATCATTGAATAAGGGTTGGCGATATTTTTGCCAGCGATATCGGGTGCGGAACCGTGTGAAGGTTCGTAGTAGGCTTTTTCGTCACCTAGGCAAGCTGAAGGCATTAAGCCTAGAGAGCCGAGAATGCCGCCGCCCTGGTCACTTAGGATGTCGCCAAACATATTTTCCATCACCATTACATCAAACTGTGTGGGCTTTAGGCAGAGCAGCGTGGCTGCGGCATCAACCAATAGGTTGATCACTTCAACTTCTGGGTATTCTTTGGCGACCTCTTCGAGAATCTCGTTCCAGAGCACGCTAGATTTCAAAACATTACTTTTGTGAATGTTGTGAAGGACTTTTTTGCGTTTGTTCGCTAATTTGAAGGCGTGATGGAGGATTTGGGTGATCTGTTTTTCGTCATATTCGAGCGTCTCTTTAACATAACGAAGGCCGGCTTCATTGATACCAGTCTCTTTTTCGCCAAAGTAGAGCCCACCCACTAGTTCGCGAACCATAATCAGGTCGATTCCTTCACCAATCACTTCTGGTTTTAATGGAGAGAAGTGGGCGAGTGCTTTTGGCAGAGAGACGGGGCGGTAGTTTGCGTAGGTATTATAACGGCGACGCATTGGGAGAAGTGCGCCGCGCTCAGGTTGCTCATCCACGGGGATCTTTTTTGATTCTTCGTGGCTCAGGCCGATTGGCCCTTTGAGAATGGCATCGGCTTGATCACAAATATCGATGGTTTCCTGAGGGAATGCATTTCCCTTTTCAAAATAGGCGCAGGCACCAAAAAGTGCAGGAAGGAGTTCAAAGGAGATATCGTTGCGCTCTTCAATAAGTTTTAGAACTTTGAGGGCTTCTGCTGTGATTTCTGGGCCAATACCGTCACCGGCTAAAATTGCGATTTTGTAATTCTTCATGGGTTACCTTTGATTTTCGTAAAAGCGCTGCCGACTTCGAGCAGGAAAACCGGCCATTTTACGCGATTAGGGATAGTGATTAAAGCGGGTGGCGGGCACTATTCTATTTGCTTGATTTTTAGCGTGTTGGTTCCACCATGTTGTCCAGTTAACTCACCGCTCGTGATAATGACTAGATCATTAGACTCAACAATATTAAGTTGTTTGAGTTTGTCGGTTGCTGTTTTGAATATATCCATGGAGTCATCTGCGACAATATCGAGTAATACGGGGTAAACGCCCCGGTATAAACTGACTCGGCGGCATAATTTTTCATCGGTAACCACCGCAAAAATCGGGATTCCAGAGCTGGTTCTGGACATCCTGAGTGGTGTTGATCCCGATTCGGTGTAGGCGGCAATAGCGCGGATGTCAGTGCGGTTAGCGATATACATTGTCGACAAGGCGATAGCCTCATCAACGGCAGTGAACTGCTCTTTGGTACGATGGATGGCGCGCTCTGTGCTGGGCTGACGCTCTGTTTCTGCACAGATTCGGCCCATTGCTTCAACAGTTTGGATGGGATATTTACCAACAGATGTTTCTGCTGAAAGCATGACCGCATCGGTTCCATCGGCAACAGCATTTGCAACATCAAAAACCTCTGCACGAGTCGGAATGGGGTTTAGGATCATCGATTCCATCATCTGTGTGGCCGTAATAACGGCTGTATTACGGCTTCTGGCGAGCTGAATTAACCTTTTTTGGACCGGTGGGAGATTGGCATCTCCAATTTCTACGCCGAGATCGCCTCGTGCAACCATAACCACATCGGAAGCATCGATGATTTCCTCCAATACATCGAGTGCTTCAGCACGTTCAATTTTTGCAACAAGATTGGCGTGGCTGCCAGCCTTTTCGACTAATTCTCGAGCAAGATGCATATCGTTGGCATTTCGAGGGAATGAAACAGCGATAAAGTCGACCCCGATTTCAGCCGCGGTGAGAATATCTTCCTTATCCTTTTCGGTGAGCGCTGCGGCAGAAAGCCCGCCTCCATGAAGATTAATGCCTTTGTTATTCGACAATTCACCGCCAACGATAACGGAGCAGTCTATTTTTTCGTCGTTAACTGATTTAACCTCAAGCACAATACGCCCATCATCGAGAAGCAGCCGGTTGCCAGCTGAGACATCTCTCGCTAACGCCTTATAAATACAGCCTACTTGAGTTGTGTCGCCGGCAGAGGGGTCGAGACCGATATCGATGGAAAAGTCAGCACCTTCTTGCAGTGTGACCTTACCTTCTTTAAAGCGAGCAATCCGTATTTTTGGCCCTTGGAGGTCTGCCAAAATGCCCACGTGTAGACCTGTTTTTTTGGAGAGAGCCTTTACCGCGTTGGCACGATTAATATGATCTTTTGCTTCGCCATGAGAGAAGTTAAGGCGAACAACGTTAACGCCAGCTCTGAACAGAGATTCAAGTACATCTGGGCTGTCTGTGGCAGGCCCAAGTGTAGCGACAATTTTGGTTCTTCGTGGTTTTTTATTAGCGGTCATCGTGTCTAAATAATTTATATTTAAGGAGGGTAATCACACCCTTTTGGCTATTGGGGTTAATTGTGCTGAATCAGGTTAAACTACTACTGTTTAAGCAATGTGACAAATTGGACATATGACTTCTGTAGAACTCGCTTTTCAAAAGATAGGAGATGAGCAATCTCCACCACTGATTATCTTGCATGGTCTGTTTGGTTCGGGTCGAAACTGGAATGCTTTGGCGCGTAAATTCTCTGAGCATTTTTGCGTTTATACGCTGGATATGCGCAACCACGGCAACTCTCCCCACTCGGATGAGATGAATTATCAAATTATGGCGCAGGATGTGGCCTCCTTTATGGATAAGGAGAATCTGAAGAGCGCAAGTATTGTGGCGCATAGCATGGGTGGTAAGGCTGCAATGTGGCTGGCTCTAACGCAGCCAGAAAGGATTGATAAGCTGGTTCTGGTCGATATTGCACCTGTGCATTACGATCACAGTTTTAGTGAAATTCTGAAAGGGTTAAATAGCATTCCACTTGAATTGATCAGTTCACGAAAGGAGGCAGATGATTACCTTTCAAAAAATCTGTCAGATGTGGGGTTGCGGCAGTTTTTGTTGCAGAACTTAACGATTAAAAATGGTCAGAGCACATGGCGCGTTAACCTTGTAGTTATCGAGCAGGCAATAGAAGACATTCTTGCTTTCCCAGCTACAGATCAGGTTACTCCTTTTACAAAGACTTCACTATTCATTGGCGGTGGCCAGTCAGACTATATTCTTCCTGAACACATGCACATTATTGAAGAGCTTTTTCCACAGGCAAAGGTTGAAACAATCTTTAATGCAGGGCATTGGTTGCATGCGGAGCAGCCGGTAAAGTTTGTCGAGCTTGCTAGCCGTTTTCTTCTGGCTTGACAGCAGTTAGTTATTGATCAAGGTTTTTTGGCATTTAACGAGGAGAGATAAATGATTACGTTATACGGTTATCCGCAATCAAGAAGCTTTCGGGTTCTCTGGATGTTGGAAGAGTTAGGTGTTGATTATCACTATGAAGTGGTCGATCTGCTGGCAGGTGAGGGCGGTCAGGCTATGTATCAGCAAATCAATGCTGGCGGTAAGGTTCCAGCGATAAAAGAGGGTGATTTTGTACTGACGGAGTCGGCTGCAATTTGCACATGGTTGGGGGATAAATTCCCAGAAAAAAATCTGTTGCCGGTGGCCGGAAGTGATGAACGAGCTCGCTATAACGAGTGGTGCTATTTCATATTAAGTGAGCTTGAGCAGCCATTGTGGACGCTAGGAAAGCACTCTTTTGTGCTGCCAGAAACGTTGCGTGTTCCAGCGATAAAAGAGACAGCATTATGGGAATTTGCGAAAGCGGTTGATGTTCTTGAAAAGCGGTTGTCAGACCAGATTTACGCAATAAATGACCGTTTTAGTGCGGCTGATATTTTAATTGCCCATACATTAAGGTGGGCAGATGCTTTTGGAGTGCCAGTGAAATGCGGCAATTTAATCGATTATAGGGATAGAATGCTGGCTCGGGCTGCTTGTAAGGCGGCATCAATGCGTGACCGGCGAGCGAAAGAGAGCATGGAAAGTTAGTTAAATAGGCTAAAGAAAATGGGATTGAGGCCGATGCTATGGGTATCAATTCAAATAGTATGTTGGTTATGAAAACTGGACTTTTTCATCTTATTTTTTTCGCCTTTTTTGTCTCTATTAAAGCATCAGCAAGCTTTTATAGCGCTCCGGTTACCGAGTCAAAATGGACAGTCTCGGTATCGCGAGCCGAATGCACATTAAGCCATGCGGTCCCAAGCTTTGGTGTGGCAACTTTCTCTAAGCCAGCGGGGAAGCCACTCTCTTTTCAATTACAGCCAAAAAGGAAAATGAGTTCGATGACTCGTGCGAGTCTGGCTGTTTCTGCTCCTGCCTGGATACATGAAACTGCACCAAGCCAACACTATGCGGTTTATAAGGGAAAGAGCGGTCGGCTTGGCGGGGTGGGGCGGCTTATTGTTCGTGATGAGGTTGCGGAGATGATGTTGAATGAATTGAATGCTGGATGGTTTCCAACATTTATTTATACAACAGAATCGGTTGCAAAAATGGTTGCGGAGAACCAGATTGCTGTTTCAGCGGTCAATTTTAGAGCAGCATTCGAGGTTTTTGATGAGTGCCGTGAAAATATTTTGCCGGTGTCATTTGACGAAATTCGCAGCAGCCATCTATTTTTCGCCCCTTTGAGTAGCAAAGTGGATCACGTAGAAAGGGATGAAGTTGAGCTGGTTGCAGAATATTTGGCTTTAATGCCCGAACGGTCTGTCTCAATAACACCCTATAGTGGCTGGGGTGGAAAAAGTGCTAAAAAGCGATTTGGGCAGAGAGTTGCAGCATTAAAATCTATTTTGGTTAAAAAAGGGGTCAAGTCGGAGCAGATCAAGAGTATTTTTAAGCGTTCGCAGGTAGCAGAAGATAGCCAGGTTGCGAGCCTTAAGTTGGTGGATTCTACCGATCTGACATTGCTTCACTATCGGCCTAAAAGTGTTGTGATTAATAGCAGAGAGAAAAGGCAGTTAAGCCTGTTGGCTGAATATTTCAAAGAAAAACGTAAAGGCAGCAGAGTTGTTGTCCATGGCCATACCGATAGTAAAGGTGATCGAAAAAGTAATAAAAAGATTGCTGCTAAGCGTGCTGAGGTGGTCAGGCAGTATCTTATTTCTAAGGGCATTCCCGCAGATCGTATTCGAATTAAAGCGTGGGGCGAGCGTAAACCTGTTTCAAGCAATCGCTCATCACGGGGGCAAGCCAACAATCGGCGGGTTCAGGTTAGTTTTGTTGGTTAAATCACTGCGTTTTTAAGCTTAAAACCGTATTCATCGGGTATAATTCACCGTTTAGAAGGCTCATTGTTGAGTCGTTAAATTTAGATTGTGTGGGTTATCAAGCATGTCAAAAATCAAAAAAGTAGTTCTTGCGTACTCTGGAGGTCTCGATACCTCGGTTATTCTTAAGTGGTTGGAAGATGAATACCAATGCGAAGTGGTCACCTTTACCGCCGATTTGGGTCAGGGAATGGAAGAGGTCGAGCCTGCTCGTGCGAAAGCTGAAGGCTACGGTATTAAAGAGATTTATATCGAAAACCTTCAGGAAGAGTTTGTTCGTGATTTTGTTTTTCCAATGTTCCGTTCCAATGCAATTTATGAAGGTGAATATCTTCTCGGAACATCGATTGCCCGCCCTCTGATTTCAAAACGTTTAATCGAAATTGCGAATGAAACCGGAGCAGATGCGATTTCGCACGGTGCGACTGGAAAAGGTAATGATCAGGTTCGCTTTGAGTTGGGTGCTTACGCGCTTAAGCCGGGTGTCCAGGTGATTGCGCCGTGGCGCGAGTGGGATTTAAACTCTCGCGAAAAATTGCTCGCCTATGCGGAAGCACACGGTATCCCTGTTGAAATGAAACGTGGCAAAGCATCCCCTTACTCAATGGATGCAAACCTTCTACATATTTCTTATGAAGGAGGCATTCTGGAGGACCCTTGGGCAGAACCTGAAGAAGATATGTGGCGCTGGAGTGTCTCTCCTGAAGCGGCACCTGATGAGCCAACTTATATTGAGTTGACTTACCAGAAAGGTGACATCGTTGCGATTGATGGCAATGAAATGACACCGGCGGAAGTATTAACTTATCTGAATGATGTGGCAGGTAAAAACGGAATTGGGCGTTTAGATATCGTTGAAAACCGCTACGTTGGAATGAAATCTCGAGGTTGTTACGAAACGCCAGGTGGCACTGTGATGCTCAAAGCCCATCGTGCTATCGAGTCTATTACGCTTGATCGTGAAGTGGCACACCTTAAAGATGAGCTAATGCCGCGCTACGCATCACTCGTTTATAACGGCTATTGGTGGAGCCCTGAGCGCAAGATGCTTCAGGAAATGATCGATGCTTCTCAAGAAGTGGTTAACGGTGTTGTTCGGATGAAACTCTACAAAGGTAATGTGATCGTTGCGGGCCGTCAGTCTGATACGGATAGTCTATTCGACGAAAGTATTGCCACTTTTGAGGATGATGAAGGTGCTTATAACCAGCAGGATGCGGAAGGCTTTATTAAGCTGAATGCTTTAAGGTTGAGAATTGCAGCGGGAAAAGGCCGTAGTGACCTCTGAGTTTTTTTATAATCTCCCCTAACCCCTCTTTTCAAAGAGGGGTTAGGGGTCTCCCCTTTATTTAAAGGGGATTCTTAGTCTGGCTAATTAAACAATTTAACAAATCTTCGGGCAGCTTGGTCAGGTTGATCTTCCCCAAATACGCCATCAATAACAGCCAGCAAATCGGCGCCTGCTTCTAAAACCTTAGACCCGTTTTCAGTGTTAATCCCCCCAATTGCAGTGACTGGTAGTGAGAGTTGCTGCTTGGCCTGAGCCAATATAGATAGACTTGCAGTTGAGGCTTCTGGTTTGCTTTTTGAGAAGAAAAACCGTCCGAAGGCAACATAACTTGCACCCTGCTTTTCAGCCTCTATTGCTCGCTCAATGCTGTTGTAGCAGGTGATTCCGATAATCGCATCACTTGGTAAAGAGATTTTTGCTTGCGCCAATTTACTATCATTCTGACCGAGGTGAACCCCATGCGCGCCAATGGTTTTAGCTAATTCAATATCATCGTTAATAATGAGAGGGGTTCTTAGCCGATTGCAAACGGTTAGGAGTTGTCTGGCAATTTCTTGTTGCTCTGTAAGGGTGCTGTTTTTATCACGATATTGAATGATGGCCGCACCACCTTGAATTGCCAATTCAACGCGCTCGATTAATCGGTGTGCGGAGTCAAATTGCCCAGTAATGGCATAGAGACCACGCTGAGGAAGCTCTATTTTATTCATCAGTCGCCCAGAAGAAGCGGTTAGGGAAGTGCTGTCCTTTTCCGGGGCGAAAGCCATTTTCTAGTGCCTGCCAAGTGAAATCTTGTGCCTCATTGATGGCGGCAAACAGGGGGAGTCCGCGAGCAAGCAGTGCAGCAATTGATGAGGCGAGCGTGCAACCTGAGCCATGATAGCTATGTGGTAGACGATCCCAGCTAAAAGTCTCTTGCCACTTGCCTTCGTAATAGAGGCGGTTGTCGACAGTTTGGCTCTCTTCATGGGCACCGGTAATTAGTACCTGTTCGCAGCCAAAATTAAGCAGTTCAACTCCACATTCATCAAGGCTTTTGTTGTTAGGCGCAAGCCGCTTTGCCTCTATACTGTTAGGTGTGATCAGTTTTGTGATTGGGAATAGTTTTGCTTGAATAGCTTCAGTTAGCGCTTTGTCTGCTAGCTCTGTGCCCGTTCCTGAGGCGAGAACTGGATCGAGAATAATTGGGATAGAGCAGTCTTTGAGCTGTTCGTGTAAAGCGTTCGCAATCTCTACTGAGCCAATTAGACCAATTTTTATCACTGCCGGTTTTATGTCGCTCATCACTGTAGCGAGTTGTTTGGAAAAAATCTCAGCAGGTTGAGGCGTAATTTCTTGAATATCTAGACTATTTTGGACGGTGAGAGCGGTGATGACACTGCAAGCTTGGCAGCCCTGACTGAAGATAGACTCAATATCGGCCTGAATGCCAGCACCACCACTCGGGTCGTGACCGGAGATGGTGAGTACAATTGGAGGAGATGATCTGTTCAAAATAGCTGTTCTCACGAGTAAGATAGTTAGCTGTTGAGCATAACTGGAACAGCGCTGATGAAAAAGTATTTCTGTGTTAAATGTGGTTATATTTATGATGAGATCGCGGGTGATCCAGAACGTGGGATTGCACGTTGTATGTTGGTCTCAATGCTCCCTGATAGCTGGGCTTGTCCCGATTGTGGGGCGAGTGCTGAGAGTTTGTGCGCTCGAAAAGTCTGTAATTATGAGACGCTCAAGGCAGATAGTATGAATGAGTAGATTATTTCGAGCTGTTCACATTTGATCTCTACATAATCTTCTACGCTTAGTGTGTTAGATGATTATTATCGGTGATAGATAGGTTGCTAAAATTTCAGGTATTGAGCACTTCAGCAAGAGAGTTTTGCGAGCTAGTGGATAATATTGAAGAGCTAGAGGAGCGGGAATGGCTGACCTTGGTCTCTCGAAGTATGGCTGAGCTACATGCCGCAATGGCGCAGTTCAGCTTTGTTGATACGGATTATAAATTTTTCACCTTGCCTGATTTAGATGCACGCTTCGACCTTTTTTGCCGCTTGAAACTATTTTTTAATGAGTGTGATAGCTATCAATTTGGAAAATCTGAGGATGCTGTAAAAGGCGAAGAGGGAAGCCTTGCAGATGATTTTACGGACATCTATCTGGAGTTAAAACGAGGTCTTAATGTTCTTGATGCGGGTGTTTTTAATGGCGAAGAGGAGGTGCTTAAGCTTTGGCAGTCAGGTTTTATGCTTCACTGGGGCCAGCATCTTGTTGATGCGCAGAGACAGCTTTATCAGTTAAGGGTGCAAGCGCTTTACTTGAGCGTTCCAGCGGTGCGGGCAAAATAGGCGGTTTTTGCCGAGAGCTCTAATGAGCAGACCCATTTATACGCTAGATTGATGGTTTCTGCGCAGCTGTATACCCCATGTCCCCGTACGATTGCGATACGGTGTTTAGTAAGAAGCGATGCGATTATTTTGGGAGCTTCCTCAATATATTTATCAAAGCTTATATCGATGACCGGAATCGTTCCAAAATAGTAAAAGCCTTCGAAATCAGCTGGCGTGAAGTCGTTTCCATCTAGGGTAAGTGCTATTGTGTATGGGTTATGGCTATGTAGTACAGCGCGCGCTGACGAGTTTTGTAGATAGACCGCTTGGTGTAGAGCGGCATCTAGCGAAGCGCCTTCGGTTGGGTTGCTTTCTAAATCACAACAGATCAGATCACCTGCGGATAGTGTGTCGGCGCAGGCACCAGTGGGTGATACCCAGAAGTTTCCTTCATCACGCAAAGAGCAGTTACCACTATGTGAGTCGTTAAGATTGTATTGTCTTAGCCACTTGTATGTCTGCGCTAACGCTTCTTTAGAATTTGTTTTCATGAGGGAAACCGCTCTGGTATTGGGAATAAATTTAGCCGTTGAGCCAAGACTCAACGGCTAAAATACCAAACTAGCGCCTACCGATTCAATTAACCGTTATAGCTAAGCAAGAATATGCCTTAAATATCTATCTCGACGCCTGCATAGGTAAAGCGAGGTAAACCGCCTCTTGGGCCATGAGGCTGGCGTGAGGTGATGTATTCTTCATCGAAAAGGTTCTGTACGCCGGCAAATAGTTTTACATTTTTGGTAACGCGGTAGTGAGCAGAGAGGTCGGTCGTTACGTAACTATCTGTTTCGCCGAACCTAGCATCGGGGTCTCCGTCACCGTTAACTTGGTCACTGGTATTATCGGCGCTAGTATAAGTTTCACTCACATAGTTGGCTGAGATAAACGCCCCCCATTTTTCCGTCTCTACTCCCGTTCCAATACTCATAACGAATTTTGGTATATAAGGAACTTCATTGCCTTTTTCACCAAAGCTGAAGATTGACTCTGCATCCGTAGAACTAGAGTCGTTCTTTTGTTCGGTATGTGTATACGTTACGCTTAAGAAAGTTGGTGTGCTAACGCCCCATCCGTATGCTTGCCCCGCGTCATGTTGGGCTGCGAATTCAACTCCCCAAATATCGACTTCACCAAAGTTTTCATCACTACCAGTGCCTGTGCCGCCAACATTATCAATAACGATTAAGTCGTCAAACGCAGTGTGAAAAAAGGTGGCCTCAGCTGCAAGCGCATTACGGGCATCTGTGAAACGTGTTCCGATTTCAAAGGCAACACTGGTCTCTTCATCAAGGCCGTCGCGAGAACCCCTTGGGCTGGGAGTGGAATAGCCAGTGTGTAGGCCACCAAAAGCAGTCCAGGATTCGTTGAATTGATAAGCAGCACCGATACCATACGCATTTACAGTAAAGCTGTTTTTACCATCTCGACCTTTTGTGCCTCCAGCACTTTGCAGGGTCCCTTTTGGATCTTCTGATGTTTGAGATAACCACTCTTGACGGAACCCCGGGGTGATTGTCCATGCGCCGACTTCGATCGTATCTTGTATAAAGAAAGCAACAGCTTCTGTTTCTTGAAAGCGATCACCTGCTCCACCTGGTACACCTGGAGTGAAGCCCGTTATGGTTCCATCGGCTGCCTGACTGTATGTATCTTCCCATTGAAAACGTCTGATGTAATCTTCGTGAAGGCGTAATCCGGTGGCGACTTCGTGAAAAACATCACCCACGTTAAAACGGAAGTGGCCTACAGATTCAATTCCTTTGCTGCCGTATGAGCGGTTATTTGCTTTAACGTCTAAGTCGCATGCAGCAGTGCCCTTCATGCAATCTTGTGAAAGACCGGGTGTTACGATAACTTCAGAGAGACTATCCCCGTTTACTTTATTTAGTTTGTACCAATTCCGATCAAATTGAGTGTAATAAGCGGTTGTGATGATATCGATATCATCAGTTGGGCTGATGCTCCAACGTAGAGACATTTGTTCTTGGTCGCTTACCATGTTGTCAAAACGTGATGCGGCGTAACGGCGCGTAGGATCAGCGTCAAAATCAGAATCAGACAGGCCAAGATACGTTTCATTGGCCTCTAGTTCGGTTTTGCCATACTTAAATTCAAAGCGCTGGTAAATAGCACTGTTTGGCTCCCAGGAAAGCTTGATGATGCCATCTTTTCTAACAAAACCTGTTTCGTCACCATCGCTAAAATCGGGTGTCTCATCAATGTCTTTGAAGCCATCATTGTCGCGCTTAAAGCCTTCTAGGAGAATTCCAAATTTACCGGCTTTAGTATCAAAAGTGTTGCCGGTGTAGATGTGTGTTCGCTGCTCTCCGAAGCTGCCAAAAGTACTTTTTAAGTAATATTTTTCTTCTGTTGGAATAGGGGTTGAAATATAGTTAATGACTCCGCCTGTGGTGTGTGGTCCATATTTTATCTGGCTGGAACCTTTTAGGACTTCTAATCCATTCATTCGGCCTGATGTGGGTGAATAATAGGCAGATGGGGCGGAATAGGGTGCAGGAGCCATCAGGACTCCATCTTCCATGATGGTTACTTTCGAACTGCGGGTTGTATCAACACCGCGTAGACTTATATTTGGGAATAGGCCAAAACCATCTTCTTCTCGTACATAAACACCTGGAACCTTGCGTAGAACTCGATTGATGTCATCGTAATTCTGTTGTCGTATGTCGTCTTTGCTGACGAGCTGAGCAGAACCTGGGATATTTTCGATATTGCCCGGGTTGCCGATCACCATTACTTTGTCTAGCAAGTTTGCGCCTTGTTGGATGTTTTCGGCATCATCGGCTGCAGTCGCTATGGTACTTGCAGCTCCTATGGTTACGAGAGTACACGCGTTTATAAACAGGTTTTTTTTGTTCACTTTTATTACCTTAAGTAAATATGGATTCAATAATTCCGAACAGACTGCCATTGCCCGAGAGCGGTGAATAGGGATAATTTGATGCGCATTAGATCATATTTATAGCGCTAATGTAAATGATAATGATTGTTATTTGTAGAAATAAATAGGTTTTCCGACTGCCCTTGCTAATGCTAGAGCCGATGGTTTGGCTATAAAGTGATCTTTATGAGCTCTTTATGGTTGTTTACACATTAACCAGTCTTGATCGAGGGAAGGGTCTGGTTTCGTTTCGAATAGCCTGCAGTTTTTTATCTCTTGTTTGCAGGTTAATAAGATTAAGTCCTTAAATAATCTTTGGATCTCTTTTTTGTCTTTGGGCTTGTTGTTTTCGCCGGCATCATCTTTATAGCGCCAAGAGAGGTGGATGGCGCCAGATTGGGTTTCGATAATTTGTAGCCTTGGTTGCCCATTATCTAGCCATGCATAAATTTGAAAGCTCATTGTTACGGCTCCTTTTGTATTTTGAAGAGAGTGTTGTTTTTCAAAAGAAGGGTTAATTTAACGCAAATGATAATCATTCGCAACAATAAAGTGAGCTATTCCATAATTGTGATGCTTAAGTGGTCAATAAGAGGGTGCTAGAAAGGTTTTACAACGGCCAAAATAATGATGGCAATCAGAAAAATGACGGGGATTTCATTGATCCAGCGAAAGTAAACGTGGCTATGGTAATTACGGTCATTTTTAAAGTCATTGAGCCAGCGACCACACTGGATGTGGTAGCCTGCAAGCAGGATCAATAGAGCAAGTTTTGTGTGTAGCCACCCACTTGAACTATAGATAGCCCAGCCGTAATCAATGAGTATCCAGATCCCCAATACAAAGGTGAGAATCATGCCGGGTGTCATGATGCCGTAATAGAGTTTTCTTTCCATAATGACAAAGCGATCATGGCTGGTTTTATCATCGCTCATGGCGTGATAAACAAAGAGTCTAGGCAGGTAGAAGAGACCTGCAAACCAAGTGACCATCGTGATTAGGTGAAAAGCTTTTAACCACATGATGTTAGCCCTCTTCGAGCATTTTCAATATTCGTGTGCGCACATGCACCATATCCATTTCACCAATTTTTTGCAGTGCGATCGTTCCATCTGGGGCAACTAAAAAGTTGGTTGGGGTCAGTTGAACATTGTAGAAGGCAGCAGATAGTTTTCCCATTGGATCAAGTGCAACTGGATAGGGGAGCTTTTTGGCTTTTGTCATAGCGATCACACGATCAGGTGGATCGTAATGCATCGCAACAGAAACCATTTTGAGCCCCTCTTTAGAGAGTTCGTTGTACAGTTCGATCAGGTGTGGGATTTCTGCGATACAGCCGGGGCAATCGGTCGCCCAGAAGGTGATCAGTGTGGGGTGTCCTTTAAGATCAGCCGAGCCTATTTCTTTACCGGTAAGTGTATTGAAGGTGACATCAGGAAGCTTTCGCTTGCCTCCATCGCCCAGAATAAACCAGTTTCCCACAATCAGTAGAGCGGCTAAAAATAGGCCGATAATAATATTTTTATTTGAGATCATCTTGCTCTTTATCGTCGCTTCTTTCTAAGTGTTGAGAGTATGCATCACATAATGCTCGGTATAAAGGTGTCGGACAGATTAGGCGGGAAGTACCGGCGGCAATAAATGCTGCAGCCATTAATGGCAGTAACAGCTCATGCGCATCACTCATTTCCATCACGACAACAAAAGCGGTTAATGGTGATTGAAGCATACCTGCAAAATAGGCGGTTACACCCATTAAGATCATGACTGTCGCTGGAGCAACGGGAAACCAACTGGCAAGATCAGCTCCAAGCGCGGCACCAGCTGTTAAAGATGGGACAAAAATTCCGCTTGGGATTCCGCTAAAGAAGGTCGTGATGATAGAGGCTATTTTATAGAAAGGGAGTAAAGGGTCCATTGACTCAGGGTGCTTTAGGATCTCTAACGTCTCCCTATAGCCTGTACCAAAAGAGTTTCCATCGGAGAAGAAGCCAAGAAATGCGATGATTAAGCCGCATATAAGCCCTGTTTTAACGGGGGTGAGCCATTTAATTGTACTGATCCATTTTCCCCCACTAATAACGCAGTTACTGAAAAGCGCACCGGTAGCACCACAAATGACCCCACAAATTAGGACAGCGAGACCATTTTCAGCCCAGTTAAAAGTGGTTGTGTATTGGCCGAGATAGGTTGTGTGGTCGAGCAAAACAAAGGCGGTGACGCCGGAAAAAATTATGGCGGTTAATACAATGCCGCTGGTTTTCTCTTCTAGTGAGCGCCCCATCTCTTCGATGGCAAAAACAATGCCTGCCAAGGGGGCGCTAAACATTGCAGCGAAACCTGCAGCACTGCCTGCAAGGATTAGACCTCGCTCGAGATAATGAGCTGGAAACCGCGAAAGCCGTCCAAGCATTGTCATAATGGCTGCCCCAATATGAACCGCTGGCCCGCCAAAACCGACAGAGGCGCCTGAGAGGAGTCCTGTAAATGTGAGCAGGATTTTTCCAATAATGATGCGCGGAGAGAGTAGCGCCGAGCGATTAGAAAGGTCGCCAGTTATTTCAAGAGCCACTTTAACCTGTGGGATACCACTTCGCTCCGAGCCCTGAAAGTAGGTTGTTGTTAACCAAGCGGTTAGAGCAAGTCCGAGTGGGGCAAGCAGAAAAGGAAGCCAGACAGAATACTCATATATCTGCCGAAAAAGATCTGATGCCAACTCATTGCCGTGGGTTAAAACAACGACAGAAATACCAACAAGGATCGCACCTAGCCAGAAGACGAGGTGTAACTTAATTGTATTGATTGAGAAAAGTTGGCGCGCCGATTCTCTAAAGTGGCTTAGCATCTTTGCTTTTTAAGCTGCAATAAACGAATAAGTCTAACAAAAGCGGTGACACAGTGCTTGAGGAATGGAGAATGAAGACGGACAATAGCTACATCATTAAATAATTACAGTAGATTGAATCATGATTAAGGCAGGTATTGTAGGTGGAACCGGATATACAGGTGTTGAGCTGTTAAGGATTTTAGCGCTCCATCCTGAGGTGGAGGTCAGTGTTGTGACCTCTCGTTCTGATGCTGGTAGTCGGGTTGATGCAACCTATCCAAGTTTACGTGGGTTGGTTGATGTCTGCTTCAGTAAACCAGAGCTTAGCGTGCTTGCTGAATGCGATGTTGTCTTCTTTGCGACGCCAAATGGGACTGCAATGCGAATGGCGCCTGAACTGCTAGAACAGGGTGTAAAGGTGATTGACCTTTCCGCTGATTTTCGGATCAAAAACCCTTCGTTGTGGGAAAAGTGGTATGGAGAGCCACATCTTTGCCCTAATTTAATCGAAGAGGCTGTTTATGGTTTGCCAGAAATAAACCGTGAAGAGGTGAAGAGTGCCCGTTTGCTGGCAAATCCAGGCTGTTATCCGACAGCAACACAACTAGGGTTTCTGCCATTAGTTGAAGAGGGCTTAATAAGCCTTGATGGCCTGATTGCTGATGTGAAATCGGGTGTGAGTGGTGCAGGCCGGTCTGCTCAGGTCAGTACCCTGATGAGTGAGACAGGGGAAAGCTTTAAAGCCTATGCTGCGCAAGGTCATCGCCATTTGCCAGAAGTGGTTCAAGGGCTGGAGGCGGTTGCAGGAAAAAAGGTAGGGATGACATTTGTGCCTCATCTCTTACCAATGATTCGGGGTATCCATGCCACGTTATATGCAAAATTGGTTGGTAACCCATCTGATTTGCAGGAATTATATGAAGAGCGTTTTAAAGATGATTACTTTGTAGATATTCTTCCAGCAGGTTCACACCCCGATACAGGTGATGTTCGCGGTTCGAATCGTTGCCAGATTTCTGTTCTTTGCCCACAGGGTGGGGACACGGTCGTTGTGTTGTCGGTTATTGATAACTTAGTGAAAGGGGCTGCGGGCCAAGCAGTTCAGAATATGAATTTAATGTTTGGTTTTGAAGAGACTGTTGGGCTGAAAACGGTTGCACTTTATCCGTAGCGATAGGACCTAGTTAATATGAAAGGTGGTTTAGATTTCTCCCCATGGCATCATCGCCAGAAACCTGCCTCGCTCTCGATTGTTACGTTTATCTTGTTTGGTGCAATTTGTGGGATTACTGGGTTCGGTTTGGGGAATTATCTCGTTGACCGAGATGCGCGTGAAGCAATTGAGCTGTTTAGTCAGTTATCGACCGAGAAGGTGGTTCTTACGGGGCAAGTTAGCAGGTTAAAGCAGCAGCTATCAGTTATTGAAAGTGGCAGCCAAGTTGACCGGTTATCTGTGCAACAAACACAAAAAAGATTAACCGATATGCAGGTGACACTTGGGGAGTTAAAAGAAAAGCTGGCCTTTTATCAGAGAATTATGGCACCAGAGAAAATCAATGAATCACTTTATATTCAGGATGTTAGGTTGATTTCTATGCCAGAAGTGAATAGCCACAAATTTATGCTAACTTTGTCTCAAGGCGTTGGAAAAAAACGAGCAATCAAAGGCGTGGTTGAACTTTTTATAAGTGGGCAGATTGGTTCTGAAGATAAGACATTAAAATTTAAAGAGCTTAATGTGGAACATAAAAGCAATATTCCATTTAGCTTTAGATATTTTCAGACAGTTACGCGAGATCTGGCTCTTCCTGACGGTTTTACGCCTCACAGCGTACAGGTCAAGTTAAATCCTTCAGGCAAAAAGGCCGAAAGTGTGGAAAAAACATGGGATTGGGCGGAACTCGTTTCTGCAGAGTCTTAGCCTCTTTTTTGTAGTCTATACTTCCCAAGCACTGTTTGAGAGGAAAAAATATGATGGGTAAAAAGAAAGTAAGTAGTAATCAAGTCTCCACAATTTTAGGTCAGGGGGCTGAAATTATTGGTGATGTAATCTTTAGTGGTGGCTTGCATATCGATGGCGTTGTTAAAGGCAATGTTACAGGTTCCGAAGATGGCGATTCTGTTTTAACTTTAAGTGAACTTGGTTCGATTGAAGGCGAGGTGAGAGTGCCTATTATTATTTTGAACGGTGCGATTAAAGGCGATGTTTTTGCGTCTGAGAGGGTCGAATTGGCTTCAAAAGCACGTGTTACAGGAAACGTTACTTACAACCTTATTGAAATGGCTGTTGGAGCCGAAGTTAATGGGAAGCTGACACACTTTGAAGAGTCTGCAGCCGTTTCTCTTGTCACGGGCGATAAGTTAGGTTCTGAGGACGGTTCAAAGGTTGGATGATAGTCGTATATCTTGACTATTTTGCTCTGGATACTGGTACAATGAGCTTTATTAAAATATTTCTACGAGCAGATTTTTATGAGTGAAGCAGAATTAATGGTCAACTTTACTGACAACGCAGCAGCAAAAGTAGGTGATCTGATTGCGGATGAAGGAAACGATAACCTGAAGTTGCGCGTTTATATCACAGGCGGTGGCTGCTCCGGCTTCCAGTATGGTTTTACTTTTGATGAAGAAGTTGCAGAGGATGACACTCAGATTGAAAAGGCTGGTGTGACCGTTTTGATCGACTCAATGAGTATTCAATACCTCGAAGGAGCAGAAATAGATTACAAGGAAAGTGTTGAAGGCTCTCAGTTTGTTATTCGTAACCCGAATGCTACGACAACTTGTGGTTGTGGCTCATCATTTTCTCCCTAGCCCCTTTTATACGGGTTATAAATACCGCCGAGTATTACAGGTTGGTTCGCTCCGGTAACTTCTGGTAGGTTTCCTGGAAGTCCATTTACTGTTTGTCTAGCAAGCCAAGCAAAGGCCATCGCCTCAACCCAATCAGGGTGAACCGATAGCGATTCGGTTGTCTTCGAGGGATTTCCTGAGAGATGGTCGATTCTCTCCATTAGATAACTGTTTTTCGCACCACCACCACAGGCATATAAATGCACCTTTTCTGAGGAAAGTGCTTTTACTGCGGCCGAAATGGAGTGCGCGGTTAGCTCGGTTAGTGTTGCTTGGATATCTTCGTCTGTGATCTGTAGGGCGAGACTGTTAAGCCTATTTTCTAACCATTGAGGTGAAAAATAGTCTGTGCCGGTGCTTTTTGGTGGTGAAAGAGCAAAAAATGGGTCGGCTAGCAAAAGCTCAAGGAGGGGCTGGTTAATGTTTCCTGATCGAGCCCAGTCACCATTGTGGTCATAAGTCTTTCCAGAATGGGTCTCGATCCAGAAATCCATCAGGGTATTCCCTGGGCCACAGTCAAACCCGACGATCTGTTTTTCTTTAGAGCTGGGTAGATAGCTGATGTTAGCAATACCACCGATATTGATAATTGCTCTGCTCTCAGTTGAAGAGTGGAAAATGGCTTGGTGAAATGCGGGAACAAGCGGTGCACCTTGCCCACCAACAGAAATATCTCTGCGCCTAAAGTCCGCGACAACAGGAATTCCTGTTAGTTCGGTGAGTAGATTTGGGTCGCCAATCTGTAAGGTGTATGGGTTTGGTTGTACAGGATGATGGCAGATTGTTTGGCCATGATTGCCAATAGCCTTGATCTCTTTTCTATCTAGGGAGCCTTCTTTGAGTAGGTCTGATACGGCTTCTGCGTAGAGTTTTCCAAGAACGGTATCCATTTCGGCCACACTTTGGATGGAGGCATTGCCGTTGCAGATTTGCTGGATTTTTTGGCGAACTGGTTGAGGGTATGGCTGGTAGTGGCTGCAGACTAATTTGCTTGTATTGCCAGAGAAATCAGCAATTACAGCATCGATTCCATCGAGGCTCGTGCCAGACATTAAGCCGATATAGAGTTCTTGCACCTTGCTAGACTCCGTGTAGCCTAATTGCTCAAATTTAAGGAGAGGTAATGCTGGAGGGCACTGAAGCCTGAGCGAGCCTGACAGTTTTGATTTGATCTAACTGGCTAATAAGCGGTTGTGTCTGTTTGCTGAATTCAGCTAGATATTGTCTAGCAATTGGTTTTGCGTGTGGTAAGGGCACTGTTAAAGGGTTGCGATGAACGCCATTTACTCGGAATTCATAGTGCAGATGGGGGCCTGATGCGAGCCCAGATTGCCCAACATAACCAATGGTCTGACCTTGTTTTACATAGCTTCCATTTCTACGCTTGCCATGAAATTTTGATAAGTGCGCGTAAAGTGTTGTGTAGCGTTGTCCGTGCTGAACAATCACGACACGTCCATAGCCACCTTTTCGGCCACGGAAGATAATTTTTCCATCGCCAGTTGTTTTGATCGGAGTTCCAGTTGACGCTGCATAGTCAACACCTTTATGGGCGCGAATTCGGTTCAGAACAGGGTGTTTGCGCTTAAGGTTAAATCGTGAGCTTATACGCGCAAAATCAACAGGGGTGCGCAAAAAAGTTTTTCGCATACTGTTCCCTTTGGGCGTGAAATAATTGGAGTGACCTTTAGGGTCAACATACCTAACTGCGCGGAATGTTTTTCCACGATTCGTGAACTCAGCAGCAAGAATGTTGCCGGCACTAATCTCTTCGCCATCAACAAATTGTTTCTCATATAGGATGGAGAATTGGTCGTTTTGGCGTAAATCTAAAGCGAAATCAATGTCCCAACCAAAGACATTAGCAAGCTCCATGATGGTTTTGTCAGGGATTCCAGCACTCTTTGCGTCATTAAACAGCGATGACTGGATTGTTGCGCTAGCAAAAGCTTGATGACGCTCTATTGTTTTACTTTTCTTCGTGACATCAAAACCTTGATCAGATCGAGCTGCAACAATGGAGTCTATATGGTTTTTCTCATAAACGAGGCGTTCGATTTCATTTTGAGGCGTCACAAAAATCGAGAGCTTTTTCCCGGCACGGAGTGATTTCAACTCTTTTGAGATGGGGCCAGAATGCACAATTTGATGAAGCTCGCCTTTACTAAGATCTAATTTTGAGAAGATAATTGAAAGATTTTCGCCCTTTTTAACGGTATGTCTCAGTTGTTTCAGGGTGCTGTTTTCCTGCTTTGAAACAGGTTCAGTTTTTGGTGGTGTTCTGGGCGTTGGATTAGAATAGTCCGAATGGGTTTCGGTTTTATTTTGCTTTAAGCCAGGAAGAGGTAGCTTTAAGGTGACTCTCTGTGGCTCTTCTGTGATTATGTTTTTGGTAATTGGTGGAGCGTCTTGAGTCTTCTGATTGCCACCAAACTGGCTGGCAATAGTCCCCGCTACAATTATTCCGAGCGTGACTAACAAAACAGGCTTGAATTTGCTGTGGCCACTATTTATGAGCTTTGGTTCGCTACGTAGTTTGTAATCGCGGGGGCTAGACACAGTCCTACCTTTGTAAAAGTTAAAAAATCACTATTAATGATAGGTTATTTTAAGAAAATTTCCTATATATAGTGTCATTGTGAAAAATAGGTGTAATTGATTTTCTGTGTGCATGTTGTACAGTTGCGCACCTTAAATAGAGATAGATAATCATTTGTGAGGGGTCTTTAATGTCTTCGGTTGTTGAAAGTTTGGAAATTTTGAGTAGAGGGGCAGAGGAGATACTGGTCGAATCTGAGTTGGAAAAGAAATTAAAGGAGGGGCGGCCGCTTAGAATTAAAGCGGGATTTGATCCAACCGCACCTGACCTGCATCTGGGGCATACTGTTTTACTTAATAAACTTAAGCAGTTTCAAGATCTTGGTCATGAAATAATTTTTCTAATTGGTGATTTTACCGGGATGATTGGTGACCCAACGGGTAAAAACATAACACGCAAGCCACTTACATCTGAGCAGGTAGCTGAAAATGCAAAAAGCTACCAAGAGCAGGTGTTTAAGATTCTGGATAGAGATAAAACTAGGATTGTATTTAACTCGGAATGGATGGGAAAGTTAACGGCGGCAGATCTAATTCAACTGGCAGCAAAACATACTGTCGCAAGAATGCTGGAAAGGGATGACTTTAGTAAGCGTTACAAAGGTGGGCAGCCGATTGCGATACATGAGTTTCTTTATCCGTTAATACAGGGTTATGACTCTGTAGAGCTAAAAGCTGATGTAGAGCTTGGTGGAACAGATCAAAAATTTAATCTTTTGGTGGGGCGTCAGCTGCAAGAAACCTATGGCCAGACACCGCAAGTCGTGTTGACAATGCCAATATTAGAAGGGCTAGACGGCGTACAGAAGATGTCGAAGTCACTAGGAAACTACATTGGGATCGCGGATAAGCCAGAAGAGATGTTTGGAAAGGTGATGTCAATATCTGACGAGCTGATGTGGCGTTACTATGAACTATTGAGTTTTAGCTCTATGAGTGAAATCAGCGCATGGAAGAAATCGTGCGATGAGGGGGTTAATCCCAAAGAAAGTAAAGTTAGATTGGCAAAAGAGTTGGTTGAGCGTTTTCATGGCTCTGCGGCAGCTGATCGAGCGGAAGAGCAGTTTGAGGCAAGGTTTAAGAAAGGGGCTTTGCCTGATGATATAGAAGAAATAAAACTTAACCCTATAGATGGTGGATATCAAATTGCAAATTTGCTTAAAGATGCAGGTTTGACTGCAAGCACCTCTGATTCTTTTCGGATGATAAAGCAAGGGGCTGTAAAGATTGATGGGGAAAGAGTTGATGACAGGAAGCTTATTCTATTAGACGGTAGCACCCATATTTACCAGGTAGGTAAAAGGCGTTTTGCAAAGGTAACAATAAAGTAATTTAGCGAAGAAGTGATAAAGGGATTGACAGTAAATTAGTAGTCTATATAATGCGCCTCTCTTTACGGGATGTGCAGTGCACCAACGTAGGGAGACAGGGAAGAAGGGGCGGTTTTTT
>Ga0209633_10000283_pt1 | contig 60914 bp, 46 predicted proteins | sample Cruoilmetagenom1_FD_187290 | JGI IMG/M metagenome (GOLD analysis project Ga0209633, IMG submission 187290) | Oil polluted marine microbial communities from Coal Oil Point, Santa Barbara, California, USA - Sample 1 (SPAdes) (version 2) | ecosystem: Environmental > Aquatic > Marine > Oil seeps ... | reverse complement strand
CCCGTTGGACAGGAGCGACACAATTCGTCTGCACCGGTTTTATTGACCTGTGGGGCGCGCACACTCACTTGGTATCCTCCACCCGGCAACACGGTCAACACGGCGTGGGCGCGCTCAGGGGCGGATGTAGATAATTGATTACCAAAAACCCCACTGACCCGGCGCGACCATTTTGCTTCCGGCAATATATACAAGGCTACATGTCCATCCGCAAATTCCGGTTTGATGCCCTCTGCCGCAGCCATGTCCTCATAATACCCGTTTCGTAACACTTGATAGGCATCTTCATCATTTATAAACTTGAAAGGATCGGCATAAGGCTTCATTTTTTGATACAGCGCTACCGGTGCAAAATGAAGATCTTCGAGTGTCGAACCGTAGCCGTTATAGTTCAGGCAGGTCCCAAGTTCACACAAGGCATCCAGTTGTGTTTGTGAGTAATTCAGCTTTGCCGCTGCTTTTTGGGCACTGGCATGCATGTTGTCCCCGAATGCGGCAGTGACCGCCCAGGCCAAGTACTTTCCATCCAAATAATCATTGACCAGAAGACTGGTGCAAACTTCCGGCGAGGTGTTGATATGTGTCTCCAGGCATGGATGAGGGGGCAGGTTTTCACCGACATAGTGATGATCGAAATAGCGAACATTGACCTCTTGTGCCAGCAATTTATCCAGCGCTGTCCGATTCTTGTCAAGTGAGATGTCCAGTACCGTAACACTGTCACCTTTAACCGCGTTTACGTTTGCCAACAGACCGATATCCCGCTTAACACCCGTAACCAGTTCACTGTCCTTCGGCTCAGACAAACGCAACTGATGCAAGGCACACAGGCCATCGGCATCACCGTTAAAAACATCAAAATATGTCATAAGCGATTTCCATCAAGTCAAATAATTCATTATTTATTATCTGGCACTGCTAATAGTATCCTATTATAATAATTACCACTAAAGCTAAGAATAATAATTATTAAAAGGCTTCTGTATATCATCGGGAAAGAGGCGTATTTAATCTACAGTCCTGATTTAATCAAGAATTACAAAAATAAAAGGTCAACAAAATGTCAAAATCCATACTAGTAACGGGTGGCGCAGGCTACATTGGTAGCCATGTTGTAAAGCAATTAGGCCAGGCAGGTGAAAATGTTATTGTGCTGGATAATCTATCCAAAGGTTTTAAAGAGGCCGTGCTCGATAGTGAATTAGTTGTGGGTGATACAGGGGACAAGGAACTCGTTTCCAAAGTGCTTGCTGAACACAATATCGAGACTGTCATGCACTTCGCTGCGCATACCATTGTACCTGAATCCGTTTCAGACCCGATGAAATACTACTGGAATAACACTTGTTGTACCCGCAACCTTCTTGAATGTTGCGCAGAACAGGATGTCAAACATTTTATTTTTTCATCAACTGCTGCCGTTTATGGCATGCCTGAGAATGGACTTGCCACTGAAGAAACCACGCTTGCACCAATCAACCCTTATGGCACATCAAAACTGATGAGCGAATGGATGCTGCGTGACTTATCCTTTGCAACTAATCTGCGCCATGTTGCCCTGCGTTATTTCAATGTCGCGGGTTGCGACCCTGAGGGAGAAATTGGTCAATCGACACCTGAAGCAACCTTGTTAATCAAAGTTGCATGCGAAGCCGCCGTTGGCAAACGCGATGCCATTTACATTTTCGGTACAGATTATCCCACTCCGGATGGCACGGGCATTCGTGACTATATCCATGTTGATGATCTGGCCAGTGCCCATATCAGCGCCCTTGAATACCTGCGAATGGGTGGTGAGTCAACCACTCTTAATTGTGGCTACGGTCACGGCTATAGCGTTCGGGAAGTCCTGGAGATGGTGTCTAAAGTAAACGGGTCGCAACTGAATATTATTGAAGAAACGAAACGGGCTGGCGACCCCCCACAATTGATTGCGGGTGTGGATAAAATTCACCGGGTACTGGACTGGACTCCAGAATACGATGATTTGGAAGTCATTGTTAAAACGGCACTGGATTGGGAACGCGCCATCATAGCGGGTAATGTATATAGCAAAAACTAATACACTCGGTCCAGTGAAGCGTCACTAAGGTATAAATATAGCAAAGCCTAGCTCATCCATTGTGGCAGCATCGGCGATTTGGCTGTTTTCTATACAATTACACCCTACTTTTTCGATACCTTTTTAAGGTATATTGAGACAGAGTTCAAAATTCAATACAAAATTGCCTACCATACCTGATACTTAATAGACTCACCCCAACCTGAAATTTATAATAACTTGTTATGGTCAAAGCGCTTTTAACTATCTTACTCATTTCACTCATGCTATCCGCATGCGGAGGCGCTCGGAGCCCTAATCATTCTGGTTATACTATTATTTATACTGTAACAGGCAATTCATCCATATATTGGCAAGCACCAACCTCATATACTGATCTAACCCCAATATCACTATCAGAAATTGGCGGATATTATATCTATGTTGGAACAGATGAAAATAACATGCAATTTATGGCCACTATAAGTGGTTCAACAGTAACCGAATTCAGTCTTGCCAATCTGGACAAAGGAATACATTATATTGCTATAACCTGTTATAATATGGTTGGTATTGAAAGTACTTTTTCTTCCCTAATTGTCGTCGATATAATTTAAAATTCATTGATTTAATCTTTAGATAAACATATCGGACATATCCGATATGTTCCTTACTGTCATGAGCTAACCGAAATACTCGCTTGATTTGAAAAAGCACTTTCAATACCTTGTGCGTCATAAGCAGTAACTGCAAAGGTGTAAGTGCCAGCTGCTAAATTTTCCACTACATAAGTCGTTACACCCGGGTTATTAATTGTAGTAAGCTTTGTAAAACCATTCCCATCATTGATATAAATATTGTGGCCGACTAGCTCTGTAAGAGGAGTATTGTCAGTATACATTGTAGGAGGAAGCCAGTTTAATGTGGCACCCTTAGTACCATTTCCTGTAGTACCATTTCCTGATTGCTCACTTGATGATGTTGTAGCCCGACCACCACCACAACCAACCAATACGACCATAATTAAAGCAATGGTAATAATCTTTACATTATTTATAAAGTCTGTATGTAACATAACTGAACCTCATTAATCGAAACTTATGCAACTGCTTAAGGTTTCGGTATGAGAGGCTCAGTGAATGACTTTAATGTCGAATAGTGTGTGGAGGATCACGATTTATTTCAATCGCAGACATTTTATATGTCGTGCATCACATTTTTTATGCGTTGTATATAACATTTATTTAGAAAGATGTAATTTACCGATACATCATTTATTCAAGAATCGAAAAATACACATTATTAAACTAAGCTAACACGATCTTGCATTAAAAACTCAAATGATAAAGATGTCACACTTTATAAATCTTTATTAAACTCCATTTTTAACGTTATGATTTATCACTATTTATTTTGTGGATAATTCTCATTGGAGATCCTCTGCAAGGATAATGAGTAAAGAAGCTAAATATAAAATGAACTGAAGTGTTATTTTTATCTACATATTTAGCGTAAGTGTTAAGTCCATTTTGTTTCGGTTTATTTGCTATCGAGGTACTCACCCATAAGATCATGCACAAATTGGCACCCTGTTTTATGAAATTTTATTGCGTATCCGAATCTCGCTATGGCAGCAAAATATCCTATAAACTGTGATATTAATTGGCCAGCAAGTCTTTTACCTACCGGCTCTAACTGGCTGGTTGATTAAACCCTCTCGTGCCTGTAATTTAGTCAAAGTCCCGTTCTTTTTTTTGCACGTAAATATTGAAATTGCGCACGCTGGTTTCCTGTTCATCGGCAGCAAGTGAATTACTAAGTGGAAACCATCTAAACGGTATATATCATCAACATAACTGATAACGTATATATTAGCGCGGATATCTATTTTAATCTTAATATCTTCGCTATGTACCGACCTAACAATAGTCTAGTGCTTCTCCAAAACGGTCCCATATCATCTAATGAAAAGTATTGGTATACCTTTTTGCCTCGATAGCTATTAAGCCATGAATAAATTGTTAACTCTCCATGTTTTCGATAATCAAGAAACGCACTAAGATCATGTTCAAAAAAGACATACTTGGTGTTTTCCGTCTGTTTGTTTATCTTGCTTAGTGGTTCACCAATTGCATCGAGATAGGCTAGGTATGGTAAATTAACCCCACAAGAAGCGGCCAACAGATTCCAAGAACTAGCTCTTGGATTTACTTCAATTAGTTTGAATTTATCATCACGCGGGTCTTTTTTGAATTGCATCAAAGCCAAACCTGTATAACCAACTTTCTGGAGCATTTCAGTACCTGCTGATATAATTTGTGGCACATAGACGCTTTTGACAAAACACCCAATACCCGCGTAAATTGGATATGTCCTGATTTTTTGACCCGTAAAACACCCTGCAGGCTTCTTGTTTCTATCCATATATATGTGAAGAGAATATAAATGATCGTCGCGACCCGGCACATATTCTTGAATGACCATTTCATTATTATACTTTGAAATCGAAGCATACATATCCACTAGTTGATTTTTGTCGTTAATCTTAACAGCTTTTTTATGTTCAACGATTTTCTGAATATTACTATTCATCCATGAATGTGGAAAAATTGGTTTCATAATAACAGGAAACCCAATTTCTTCAGATATTGCTACTACATCATCTTGGTTTTTTGGAATTTTTGTATATGGCACAGGAAAATTGTATTTGTTGGAATATTCAAAAAATTTACCTTTATCCATAAACCCATCTATTATTTCCTTGCTGGATATAAATAGTGAAAAATATTTGCCTAACTCTTCTCGTAACTCAGAAATCATTTTCAAATCGGGGTCAGCTGTTGGGAAAAGAACGGGCTTTTTATCTTGTTTACGTGCATAATCCACCAAATATTTTCTAATGACCATATAATTTTGTGAAAAAGGTGGAACTTTATAAAATTCTTTTGTGTATTTTGAGTATTTAGCAATTGGTGTATCATACTCTGAGAAAACAACAACATGTACGCCACATCGACCTAAAGCCCTAACGACACTCAAATCTCCCTGTGAGCCCCCCATACAGGACAAAACTACTACTTTTGATTTATTTTCAATGTTCATTTTTTTATCCACTATTGTCTATTTACTTGAATTAGATTTAAACAGAGCTCTTTGAATACGCCTAATGCGCCGGACCTTTATCAAAAGAAAAGCTATATATTTTGCCAAGCGACTAGTTACAATAATTCCTGATTCTATTTTGTATCTGTCTGGCCAGAATCGTTCGATAAAAGAACCCACGTACGCCCCGCTATCAACAAATTCGATATTCAATCCACACTCCGGATAACTTTCAAGAAATTTATACTCGTTTAAAATTCCAGGACTGTATTTGTCATACTCAGGATCACTCGCCACTTTAAAGGCAAACATTTTTTCTTGTAGTAAAAAATTAACTGTAACCGCAATTACTTTATCGTTTAAGCACAACTCCGTGAAAAACAAACAGCCTTTTTTACTGGCGCGCATAAAAACATCATCCAAAAATTTTCTATGTTCTGCTATTGATAAAAATGAACTGTTCATTTTTCCTTTCCAACCCGCATGCTCTAATCTGTAAAAGTCAGACAATAATTGATATTTTGCTTCCGCTCCAGAAATCACTTTCCAGCGCACCGCCCCCACTTTTGATAATAAATTGAAGCATCGCTTAGTATTTTTTCTTCTTTTCTTAGAGACTCCGCATAGTGGATTTTCCAGAAACTTTTCTGATATGTGTATGCAAGCTCTTTCGTATGAATTGGTACTATACCAAACAACTCGATGATCAATATGGGCCTTTTTAATTATAATACTATCATGTGGGACCTCATGAAACTTAACCACACACCATTTATCTGAATTTGAAATAAAATAATTATATATTGCATCTATTATTGCGTGCGGATCTGATTGATCTACCAACAGACCACCCAAAAACGAGTAAGGCGACATGTATGCATCAAGATATTTATATGGCAGCATCTTAAATGGTTTAATCTCCTCAAAGACTCCGGTCGCGCGCAATATTTGTTGTCCATTAATATATTCATTAACGACTAAAATTTTAATTTTTTTATTTTTTGAAAGGTATTCTAACGCGGGGAATATAAATACAGAATCGAGATATATATTCGGCTCTATACATCTTTTCTCAAGATGAGTCCATTCTGATATGAACGAATTATCTACTTCACATATGTCGAGGATATTTATAGAGTATCCATTACTCCTCAGAGCATTCGGGTTTAAACGGTTTTCTGCCTTCGGAATACCATTGGCCATGCTACACTTTAACGTATGCTGTCCCATTCATTAGTATCCTTGCCGTGCGTTTTACTTCAGCACCTAAGATCCTGTTTATACCTTTATCTATATCATATGTAATTTTAACATCAATAATCCCAGAAGGATGACCAATATTAACCTTAGCTGGAGACAAAGGCGGATTATATATTTGGTTAACTATTGTCCCTTGTGCTATTGAAGCTGATGCAAGGCATATCGCACCAGAAACAGCAAAAGCTTTGTGTGTTTTTAGTGGGTTAATTATTCTTGCTACGACGTTCGATTGTTCTTCATTGATAACCAGCCCCTGGTGTGTTTCATATTCACCTGGTTTGCTAACGATGGCAATTTTAATCCTCTTTGGGAAAATTTTTACATTAGGATCTTTTATATGACTCTTCAAATTTTCAGCAATTTTTTCCCGAAGCATTTCGATTTTATTACGGAATATTGCATTATTATCCAGTTCGTCTGGTTTCTCATAACCGGATACGTCTAATTCTCTTGAATTAATAAACGCATAAAGCGTACCAGAATCAACAAGAGAATATTCAATCTCTTGACCCTCAATATCAACTCGGTCTATCGGATTAGATGTCGGAAGTAAAGACCCCGTAATAGCACCTGCTGGATCACGAAAATCAAGTTCCGTAACAGCCCCGCTACCTGGCACACCATTTATAACATAATCACCCTCATATTGTGGCAAACCACCGACCACCGGTATTTTTGCATAAATCATTTTGTTATTGTTTCGACAAAATATTTTAATATTCGTACATGGTGACTCTACTTTTACTAGACCTTGTTCTATCGCAAAACAACCGACTCCTGATGCAGTATTACCGCACATAATCCCATAATTTACATTGGCCTCATTTATAGCCACTTCTGCAGCTAGAAATTCAACATCGTATTCTTTACAGTTCGATTTTGAAACTATCGCAAGTTTGCTTGTAAGTGGATCTGCACCGCCCAAACCATCTATTTGCCGTATGTCAGGACTGCCAAACAATGATATTATCAACTCATCCCTTTCCTGCTGTGCTTTTGGTAATTTACATTCATCAATAAAGACACCTTTGCTTGTCCCACCTCTGACAATACAACATGGTAATTTTACAATGCTCATATCATAGTATCCTCAACAATGCACACAAGAATTAATGTTTTTTGCAGATCATAATATTTATGTCAGCCGCCAACATCTGGGCTCTTCGCATTAAGGGGATTTTCGCCATCCAGCTAAATTTTGAATTTAATGCAATTGATGTTTTGTCTGAAAACAGCTTTTTATAATTTAGACAAAAGGGCCCAAATCCTATCCCAACCTCCTGAACTAATTTAAGTTCATGCTTACGAATATCTCGTTTAACTTCTCGTGCCTTTAAAAACCGTCCAACTCCGCTATAGCTCTCAACTTTGCGCATAAGTATTTTTTTCACCAAATACTTCAAGAAAACAACAGGGTCACTCAATATATGATTATAATGGTTTCGGAATGTTATAATTGCTATACCAGACGGCTTTAGAATACGATTAATCTCATTTATTATATTGTTATAATCATCCACGTAACTTATCACGCCGAGACATATAACACAGTCAAACTCTTCATTTGGAAAGGGTAGCGCTTCACAATCCCCCCGCATCAATACGCCTGTATTCAGACCATTATCCTCCAAGCGTTTTTTAGCATTTGTTAACATATCGGGAGAGTAATCTAACCCAACACATTGAAATTCGGACTTTAGGAGTTCAGTAATAACTGGCCCAGCCCCACAACCGATATCACAAAGTTTAGATACTTTAGTAAAATTAACCTTTATGTAATCAACGGTGAAGTCTCTTCTCAACCTGAAAAATTCATCATCAAGATTTTGAGTTTTGTGTTCATACATGTTATGCCATTTACGTGCAGCAACATCTTGCGAAAAGCGCTCTTTTACTTTAGGTTTCCAGTTCATAATATATACATACAGCTTAATACAATGTCATAATGCTATATTTAAGACTTCACAAAAAATTCATTGCTGCCTAAATCAAGACGAATATACTCGCTGCAGGTCAATGTATAGCTACTTTATATTTCCAACAACATGAAAAGATTTAATATACCAGATAGTTACATACCGCCGATAGTGGTGGCAAGCCTTACTGTTTTACTTTGTGCTGTATATATATTCGCATCAAAAGGATTAACACCACCATCGGCAAAACCATTAGACACATCATCAAGCGAATTTTCTGCTTTCCGCGCAAAGTTTGAACTGCAATATTTACTAGGCAAAATGATACCACATCCTACTGGCAGCAACGCAAACAGGCAAATTAGAAAGCGATTATCAAAACAACTACAATCATTGGGTATATATAACGAACTACAAGTTACAACAAAATGTCACAAAATTCACCCATCTTGCGTACGGGTTGAAAACGTCCTTGCAAGAATTCCAGGCAAACATCAATCAGCTATTCTCCTAATGGCGCATTATGACTCTGTACCTGCATCACCCGGCGTTGGTGATAATGGCGCTGGAGTTGCAACCTTGATGGAAATAGCTCGAGCAATTAAACAATCAGAGAAACACAATAATACAATAATATTTGCATTTACTGATGCTGAGGAAATTGGACATCTTGGTGCAAATGCATTTTTCACCGAACACCCATGGGCAGAAAATGTTAAGGCCGTCATTAACATTGATGGAGGGGGCTTGGCGGGTGCTGCGTATGTGCTACGAATTGCTCCTAAAAGCGGTCATATTTTAACCGCCTTCCTTAACTCTTCCACTCGTCCAATAGCAAATTCTGTCCGCCACGAAATTATCGAGAGAAAAAGGGTTGGTTCAGATTTTGCTGAAGCAATACGAGCCAACAAGTCTGGGATAGATTTCTCCTTCACGGGGAAAAGACTATACAACCATACTGCCATGGATACTTTTGATAATTTTGATATACGCACCTTGCAACATCATGGAGATAATGTATTACCGTTACTAAAAAAACTGGCAAACAGCAACCTGGATAAAATCTCAAAGAATAAAATTTACATGACCCTTCATCATAATTGGTGGCTAGCATGGGATGTGAAAACTATTCGATATATTTCCATTGCGCTTGTTTTTGTTCTGTTAATTGTAAGCAGAATAATATTAAAAAAACGCTTCTATCTGGAATTAGCAAGATGTGTTTTGATAGATATTGTGGCTGTGCTGGCTATTGTAATTATGAGTTATAGTGCAATATGGATTATAGATAGCCTGCTTGGAATGCATGTGTCATGGCCAGCAAATCCATGGCCTTGGCTATTTTTTATTATATTTTTTCCATATATTGTCTCAATTTTTCTAGCCTATCTTCTCAGTAATCAACTTAAGTTCTGGCCATCTTTTTTGAGTGGGCTGCTACTTTGGTCAATAATTTCCGTTTTTATGGCGTTTTTGATACCTAGAGCATCATTGCTCACTCTAATACCATCTTTACTATCAATATGCGCAATGCTTATTGTTGTTCTATCGCCTAAACACAACTCACAACCTATTCAATTACTATTATCTATAGGATGCGCACTATTTGCGAGCTATGTTGTTTTTCAATTTTTCTATTCGCGCTATATAGTATCAGGCCTAAATTCAGTGACTATACAAATTATCAGCATTGCTTTGCTTGCCCCCTTAATACTTCCTATATTAAATATAAACAAACTATATTTTCGAAAAAAATCAACTATATCAATTGGACTATTTGGCATTATCGCCACTACGCTCAGCATAATTATGAGCGCGACTTTACCATTATACTCCAGAGAAAACCCTCAACATATCAACATACAACTCTTTCAGCACCACAAATCAAAAGAAGGCTATTATCAGCTACAAAGTCCAACCCCGCTTCCAGTCGGGTTGGTTTCTAATCTACAATCCGTCAAACGCACTACCTTACTCGCACCTTGGTTAAGTAAAAAAACCTCATACCCCTCAATTAAAATGCCCATGATTGAGACAGCTATAATTACTGAAAAAAAATCAGTCACTAACAACAACGGGCGCCATATAGCATTTAAATTACTACCTTCAAGAGATGTAGAAGCGATCTCAATTTTCATCCCTAAATATGCCAAAGTTTCCAACCTAATAGTTGCTGGAAAAAGATGTGTTTTGCGCACTATCGGCAATAATAAATATTATCGCATTAATTTTATCTCTCCTCCTAAAGGTGGGGTTCCAGTCAAATTCACCTCAACAAGCATAGCTCCGATCCATGCTTATGTTGCAGATACAACGTACACATTGCATAAATCCGCAAAAACAATATCTGCGCTTAGGTCAAAATATGGTATTCAGTACTATAGTGGCGATCAATGGATAGTATACAAGAATATTGAATTATAAGAATATCTTAACATGTGGAAACCTAGCCCCAAGAATAATTACACCAACTAGCGAGGGTTTCTGGAATAAACGTTTGATAGCCGCATTCTTAAGTATTTGAGGGCGACGAATGAGTTTACTAATGAGGGTCTATCAATCAACATATGCAAATCTCGTTCGCCTTTTAATGAGAACTTTAACAGGTGTACTTGCGCCCGGACAATATCAAGCCAAAATAATTCGAGAATAAAACGATAAAAACATCTCGACCAATATCTTTCTAATGATCGATGTGTATGCATCACACCGTGTTTAAATGAACTAGCTATCACTGTTGAACGGCCAGGGAATGCTCACCTCTCCGAACTCTGCCTCATTCAGCAGCTACACATTGATACCTTGCTGTTTGAATGATTGTTCCAACTGCCCTGGATTGAATAATACTATGAGTAAAATCGCCCCATCGTATCGTGAAAATGGCAGGCTAGTTGGCAAATCTGTACCAGCCCATAGGCCAGCCGGTGCCAAATTAATGATTCGGAAAATTTCACCGAAATTAAGTATCAACTAATCGGCATTCTGTAATATAATTCACAAAATTAGTTAATATACAAGTTGTTATTAAATAAAAAACATCTAACTACTAGCGCCCATAGTAGTTCAATGTTTTTTCCCAATGTAGTTATCCTATACTTACTGGAAATGGACGATTTTCAATTTACCCTTATCCCTGCCAATGCCCCCCTAGATAGTTTATTCAGTGAATGGGCCCAGCTAAATAAAAAGATACCCGAGACAAATTTTTTCCACCAACCCCAGTGGTTTGCCAGCTATTTAAATGCCTACCCTGAGACAGCGCAAAATACGTGGTTCATTAAGCTACATATTAACGGTACTATATATGGGGTTTTTCCTTTACGATTTATTAAATCTCATCGATTTATATTTAATATAAATACTTGGCAAATCTATTGGCCGGGAGATATGGGCATAAATGACTTCATTTACCTTCATAGCAACTCAACTAAGGCAATCTTAAGACATCTCAGCGACTTTTTAAATCAGCAATCTCATCTGCCATGGCACCTGTTACACATGCAGAATGTGCCTGATAATTCTTCTATCGCACACAGTCTCTCACTATCACGCCTACCTCGTCGTGTTAGTATTTACCATCACGATAGCAAACACATTGCGTGCAAATCCAGTTTTGAAGAATCAGTTGCCGGTCTTTCCAGCAAATTTAAGCGAAATAATAACCGGAAGCTCCGAAAACTGAAAAAATCAGGTATGGTAAAGTTTCAAATGGCAGAAAACGCATCGGACCTTCAAGAGGCTTTTGAACATTTTGTTGAAATTGAAGCAGCCAACTGGAAAGGGCGCAATAAATCTGCATTAAAATATGATCAAAAACAACAGAATTTCTATCGTGAACTTTTGAACCTTTTTGGAAAAAATGGACAATGCCGAATTCACTCACTTTGGCTAAATGGCCAACCCATTGCATCCCAGTTCGCTTTGGTCATAAATAACACATTTCATTTACTGAAAATTGGGTATAATGCTGATTACCATAATGTGGCTCCAGGAGGGATATTGCTGAACGAAACGATTCGACGATTTTCCAGCGATGACAAAATAAAAAAAATCAGCTTTGTAACCGGCGCGAAATGGAATGATAACTGGTCACCACAAATAATTCGTATTTATGATCACTTCATTTATAATAAAAATATAAAAGGCTATATCTCTTTTTTTGTCGAAAAGGCAAAATCAATTGTACGGCATTTAAAGCAGGAATTTGCTTCTAACGGGATCAAGAAACAAAAATGAACATTTTGGGTCTGAATTATTATTATCATGATACAACCGCTTCAATTGTACAGGATGGCCAATTGCTGGTCGCTATTGAGGAAGAACGATTAACAAGAGACAAACATACCTGGTCGTTCCCTTATAAAGCAGCAAATAAAGTTCTGGAGGTTGCTGACCTTAAACCAGAAGACATCGATCATATTGCTGTTTCTATCCAACCCAGACTCAACATGGGTGCACGTATGCGATATGGATTAGCACACCTCGGTAGTATAAAACCATTTATCAAGCATGAACTGGTTACAGGACGTAATAAACAACACGCCTTCTGGTCCTGGTATAACGGACTGTTTGGCGGACTTAACAAGGAGCCTAAAATACATTTTATTCCCCACCATATATCCCATGCAGTTGGCAGTTTCTATGTTTCCCCCTATGAAAAAGCAGCATTATTAGGTATTGATGGCGCCGGCGAATGGGCAACCTCTTTTCTTGGCTATGGTGAAGGAACTGATTATACGGAATTCAAGCAGAGCTATTTTCCAAATTCCCTGGGTTCATTCTATGAAGCCATTACACAATATTGCGGATTTAAGCCTAATTATGACGAAGGTAAGACCATGGGCCTGGCACCTCTTGGTGATGCCAGCATATTTTATGATAAAATGGCCAAACTGGTGTCAATAGATAGCACTGGTGGTATTAATATCGATCTTTCCTACTTCACATATCAATTTCAGGGCCATCAGCGTTTTGCGAAAAAGTTGGTTGACACCTTCGGCTCGGCTAGAAAATCCAGGGACTTTGAAGATCATCACCTCCACGTGGCTGCAGCAGCACAAAGGGTACTGGAGGATCGCATTCTGGAAATGTGTAATATTTTGCATCAGAAAACACAAGCCGAATACATCGTCATGGCAGGTGGTGTCGCCCTGAACAGTGTAGCTAATGGCCGTGTAGTACGAGAAAGTCCTTTTAAAGATGTATACGTCATGCCTGCTGCGGGTGACAACGGTACAGGTATCGGTGCATCGTATTATGTCTATAACAAATTACTCGGTAAACAACGCAATTTTGTACACCTCAATCCGTATGTCGGCAATGCATACACTAATAAAGAAATTGATGTTCTGATAAAACAGTGCAAGCTAAATGCAGAGTATCATGAAGATATATGTGGTGAAGCAGCAAAACTATTGCATCAGGGTAATATTCTCGGATGGTTCCAGGGCAACATGGAAATTGGCCCTCGTTCACTTGGCAACCGGAGTATACTGGCCGACCCCACTGACCCAAAAATGAAAGACAAGATCAATGCCGAAGTTAAGCACCGAGAAGCTTATCGACCTTTCGCACCATCATGCACGGTAGAAGCTAAAAACGACTTTTTCGATATCGATGTTGAGGCGCCATTTATGTTGAAGGTCTGTGACGTTAAAACAGATTGTAAAGATAAACTGCCGGCAATCACCCATGTTGATGGCAGCGCCCGTTTACAAACAGTCAGAAAAGAAACCAATCCACGATATCACGAACTACTAACCAAATTTGGCGCATTAAGCGGAGCTTCCGTCTTACTGAATACCAGTTTTAATATAATGGGCGAACCCATTGTCGAGTCACCAATCAATGCAATTCGCTGCTTTTTTTCGACAGGACTAGATATTCTGGTTTTGGGTAATTATGTAATCAAGAAATAATCCGCAATGAAAAATATAAAATCTTTTTCCATTCAGCTACTTTTACCGTTATTGTTTTATCCTGCTTATTTTTCGGTCACCAACATCATTGACAGTGCTTTCGGTGATCAGCAATTAATAAACTGGCTTACATTTGGTTCCCGCTCATTATTGCTGACAGTATTTTTTCGTGATTGGGTAGCATCACTGCCAGTCATGTATGGAATATTATTTATTATTTTATTACCTATAAAATACTTTCTGGGATATATTGGAAAATATTCTTTGATGTTAATTATGATAAGCAGCACTCTAGTCGCAATAGTTATATCTGTGAGTGTTGGCTTTGGATTGTTAGCGACAAGCAGTAACACCCTGTCCATGACGTTAATAGCCAGTATATTCTACATATCACCACAATTCATTAGATCAAATACACATGACTACCTTTAGATTCTCAAGGCAAATTGTCCTTTCCATCATTTTCGCCCTGACGCCATATATTGTATCAAGCCAGGACTACGCCTGGATTATCGGTGGCGGCCCATACCTTGAACACTCCCATAGCCAGATTGAATTAAATGTCAAATGGGCAAATCGAGTAATACACAAGCAGAACCCAAATGTAGAAACACGTATTTTCTATTCAGATGGCAGCAATCCTGCCCCGGATATTATCAATTTTGTCGAACATAAACCTGATGAAGCTTTATTTTTACCTTTTGATTATATATTTGATGGTACAGAGATTAATGCAAAAGAATATTACAATCATTCGATAAAAAATGTGATCGGCTCAACTAAATTAGAAACCCTTAAACCCGAACTTGAGAATGATTTTAGTAATTTAGCAAAAGATGACAAGGCGCTAATATTATATAACGGTCATGGTGGGTTTAATGGCTCCGATCATTCCAAAAACCACCTGCGATTATGGGACAAAACCAGGTTAACCGTTTATGAATTTGAGAAATTATTATCCCGTATAGAGCCATACATACCAGTACGGTATGTAATGACACAATGTTTTTCAGGAGCCTTTGGCAACGCTATCCACCCAGACAGTAACAAAAACACACTGAAGCTGGAAGGTAATCGTTGTGGCTTTATGGCTGAATCTGCTAAAAGGGAATCTGAAGGCTGCTCGGCAAGTATAAAAACAGATGATTACAGAGACTATACGACATACTTTTTCGCCGCACTGAATGGAAAGACACGACTAAACAAACCTCTTGCCAGTAATCCAGATCGTAATGGTGATAACAAAGTGAGTCTGTATGAAGCACACCTGTATACACTTGAGAATGCCTACAGCACTGATCTGTCTCGCTCCACCAGCGAACAATATCTTGAGAAATGGGAACCATGGTATTTGCGTTGGTTAAGCCTCCCCAAAAGCTCAAAGCAATCCGTTTATTCAGAAATTGCCCGTAACATAGCAAAAAGGGATAATATTCCGGCTTCAGTTATCCACAGCACTTCATCAGCTAGGGAACAAAGAAAATGTTTGTTCAAAAAATACAGGGACTTGAAACTGCAGGATAATAACCTAAAAAGACTAATTAAAGAAAAACAAAAACTTATTACAAAATCACTACTCGAAAATTATCCAAAAATAAAAGATGAATACAAAAATAAATTCAGCGCATACCCGAAGGATGTACTGGCGACAATAAAAAATGGAATTGAAAAGCACCCTGCATTTCAGGAACTTCCTGAACTTTTCAAAAAAAAGGCCGCACTTACCCTCCCCTTACTTGAGGCAGAAAGAAAATTAACTCAAATCGAGAAGATCGCTCGCATGCTTAAAATGGCAAAACTGAATAGTTATTTTAAAATATTTTCGGATCGTAAAACATCTAAAAACCACTCAGCGCTGCTATCATGTGAAAACACGACGTTATAGCTCACCGTACCACTTAAAATGCACCCCTTATTTCAGCAAGAATTTTTCAAATTCTGTTGAGCCAATAAAATGTATTAGTCTCAACTTAATCTAACACTTTACTTGCAAAAGTGAGGGTTGCCGGTTTTGATAGTAGTGCGAACTATAAATCAAAATCAACAAAAGATAACCCTCGTTGAAATGGAGCCCATCGCTGACACAAAAATTAGCACAAGTATTTTTATATTTATTGCGGGAAAATACAACTCATTCAGTACTGTATTTACAAATGCGCCACTGCAATACCTAGGAAAAATATCGTTCGTAGAAAAATTAAAACTAAAGAAACAGCATCAACTTACATTTTCTTATTAGATCATAAAACTTATACAAGATTTTAGTTCTCCAGCCTCTAACAATATGGAGATTAATCAGCTTTTTACTCGACTCCGTCAACCTGGTTTTATATTGGCTTTTTTTTCCTTCACCAACCAAAAAGTCATAAACTTTAATTTCATTTTGAAAAGCATTTTCAATCTCAAATCCGAAATGGAGATAGCCTAGCGAAATTTTTTTGTGAAATCCCTCTTCAAAGCCAGACTGAATATTATACTCGTGCCCATCAACCACAAAGTTATACTGAATAGAAACAACCGAGTCATTAACCGAAATTGTCGAGAAATTCACCCCCCCTTTCTCGGCCATTAATTTCGCAACGCGTTGATTAAAAACAAGCTTTTTATCTGCGAATACAAATTTTCCCCAACGCTTTGCATGCAGAAGATTTAACAAGTCAAACTTATCTTCTATATCTACCCCAGTATAACGCTCAAATCTTACCCTACCAATAGTATCCAGCAATTTTCTTCTGTTATACATATGAAGACGTGTGTTTTTTCCTCGACCAGACAAATAGTCCTCAAAACAACCTGCTGTACTTAAATAATAACTTTCCCCTTCTTCAGGAACTCTGCAGTAGCTCCGCATCCGAGAGCTAACAACTTTTAATATTCGACAAGTGGCGGATTCATCGATAAGATCTGTTAATACCAGTTCATCCCAGTCAATTGCTTCATAGATATACTTAAATAGAGAAGTAATAATAAATCCGGACTCATGGGCATCAACAATAAAACTGAACAGCTCTGTCCTCATTGTTTCACTACCACGCCAACAATTCCCAATGGATTGAAGTCGCATAACAGAAAAAATATCTCTCACCTTCGCGCGAGAAATATACATTGGCGCAACACCTACAAGCCTACCAGATTTTTCATAAGCAACCAGGAGCTTCAAGATCATGCTATCATTCGAAAACGTATTCCACCAGCTGTAGTGCCACTCCCAACTCATAAATAGCTTGTCAGCATCGGACCTGAGTAATAATTCTGACCATTCGCTTCTTGAATTCGCAAAATCTTCTTCAGTCCATTCTTTTATTGATATATCTCTCATAAGCAAATCAAATTTGACTTTTCACACATAAAAAATGCCATAGCAATGCAAATTCACTACAAACCAAGGCCTTGTATATTAAAAATATTGCTTCAATTTATTTAATGCAGATTGATAAATCCAAGAAACATCACTCATTCTCAAGCCAGGCTTGAAACATTAGTATTCCCCATAAATAAAATGACCAATCATAGTCACCAGATAAATGCTCTCCCCACTTTTGCCTTATGGGTGCCACATGGAATAAACCTTGATCATGCAGCATTGCTGGATCGAGCAGACTCTCGGCCCACTCTCTTAAACCACCTCGCAACCATGCAGATATCGGTACAGCAAACCCTCTTTTGGGCCTGTCAATCAACTCCCTAGGCACATATTTATAAAGTATACTACGTAACAGCTGTTTTCCTTGTCCATTATTCACATGCAATTCTGCAGGAATACGTGCAGAATATTCAATAAGGCGATGATCGAGGAGAGGAACTCTAGCTTCTAAACTAACTGCCATAGTTGCACGATCCACCTTGGTCAGAATATCATCCGGGAGATAACTACCTGCATCCAAACACATAAGCGCCTTAAAGTCTTGGACCAGCCCATTTACTGACGTGGGATTCGATAAAAAGGTCTCAGCATCCCTTCCGCCAATAACGACACGCTCTGGCTGATACCAATACGACATAGAATGACGGTAAAAGCTTTGCAGGTCACAAAACCTCCAGTCTTGCATCCTTCTCCGAGCACGATCGGTTATAGAACTTCCTCCCTTTTTTCCAAGTAAATTAAACAACACATTAACAAACGCATAAGGAAAATCACCGCCTTTGTCAATTAACCCACGCATCAAATTCTTGGTTAAAGAAGAATGGCGTTGTAAATTTTCCCATCTATTTAATACTGAAAAATATCTGGAGTAGCCACCAAAAAATTCATCCCCTCCATCGCCAGAAAGAACAACAGATACATTGTTTTTAGCAAATTGTGAAACGATATAAGTTGGGATCTGTGAAGAATCAGAAAATGGCTCATCATACATACGGGGAATAAGAGGGATTACTTTCATCGCATCATCTTGACTCACATACAATTCTGAGTGTTCAGTCCCTAGATGTGTAGCAACTTGACGTGCAACATCTGCCTCGTCAAACTCTTTTTCATGAAACCCGATAGTGAATGTTCTTACCGGGTTATTACTTACACTCTGCATTAAAGCCGTAATAAGAGAGGAGTCGATTCCACCAGATAAAAATGCGCCAAGCGGAACATCCGAAAGCATTTTATCTTGAATGGAAGAAGTGAGAATATCTTCCACATGATGAGAAATAGATGCGCTATCCAGTTCGAGCAGGTTACTCTGCCCCTCCATAAACACAGAAGACATAGACCAATACACATGCTCGGAAAGTGACTTGTCAGATCCCTTAATGGATAACCTAAGATATGAGCCCGGTAGAAGCTTTTTAATTCCCTGATATATAGAATATGGAGCAGGAATATAATTATGGCGAACATATAGGGACAAAGCATCTCTATCTATATTTCCATTCCAAGAAGAAAACTCCTTAAGCGCTTTTAATTCAGAACTAAAAATAAATGCATCTTGCACCCAACCATAATAAAGCGGCTTTTCGCCCACTCTATCCCGAGCTAGAAATAACGCTTGCTCAACTTTATCCCATAACGAAAAAGCAAACATTCCTACAAATCGACACAATGCTTCCTCGATTCCCCAAGCATCAAATGCGGCAAGCATCACCTCAGTATCGGATCCGCCCTTAAAGCAAAAATCCATTGCTTCAAGCTCAGATTTTAATTCTAAAAAGTTATATATCTCACCGTTAAAGGCGGTAATATAACGACCACTAGGCGATGCCATGGGTTGATGTCCTAATGGAGACAGGTCCTGAATAGCAAGTCTTCTATGACCAAACGCAATATTAGACTTAACCCAGACGCCATCACTATCAGGGCCTCGGTGTTCCAAGGCTTCCAACATTCTTGATATTTCAACATCCAGACTATATTTATGAGCCTGACAAACAAATACACCCGCTATTCCACACATTTACATCTCTTACGTATACGCTAATTTTTCACATATTTCAGTTTCTTAACTGAAGCTAAATAAAATTTCCAAATAACAGATCATTTTATTGTACTTCGAGCCCAATCTCGATTCAGATCAACTGATATTAAAACGAAAGGGAAAGGCACCGAAGATTGAATACAGTATAAATAAAATACCCTGCCCAGTCAGGTGGCAATTGAAGAAAATTATGCAAAAGCCTAAAAATATAAAATATGCCCGTCGCGCCAACGCACTATTGCTTTTGCATTATAGCCACACGGCCAACGAGGTGGCTCGATTTTTATGAGTTACCCGTTCGGCCATTCAGGACTGGTGAACACGCCTTGAACAATACGGTGAAATCGTCCTGGTCTCAAGAAGTCGGGCCGAAAATCCTATACCGTAAACGAGTAGGTTGGCGTACATTTGATAAGCTTAATAGACAAAATACCCAGTACCTATGACTATAGGCAAGCCATCATGCTGGACTTCCGAGATGCTGGACGAGCAAATTGCTCAGAACCTCGGTATCGAAATCTACGCCTCCACGGTGGGAATTCGCTGGAATCGGACACAACCCACATTGTATATCCCTGACCGCATCAAAACCGCTAAAATGATGACGATAACAAGCACCTTGAATTAAGTGAACGAACAGATTTCTGTGTTTTATGTAGATGAAGTGGATATTGATTTCACTCCCAACCAGGTTAACAGCTGGTTGAAAAATCCAGCAAACCATGCCCCCACCCCAACAAGAATCAAAATAACCTAGTCTTGCTATTTCGCTCTATCCTATAACAGGGAAATCAGTTGGGATGGAACGGAAAAATGAAAACTCGGTAATCTTTAGCCAGTTGTTAGCCGAGTTGCGGAAGCATTACCGCAAGGTGAAAATAATCACCTTAATCTCTGACAACGACTTCATATACGCAAGCGTGTTGACGCAGTGATATTTTTTTCGCTTAGCAAGAGTTGCTATACCATATTCTAACCGACCTATCATCCACGAGTTAACAAGATTGAATTACTGTCAAAACAATACATGACAGAACCACGCGAAACCATGAATTATCACCTATGACTGAATTAATCGAGGCAGTGAGATGGTTATGGTTGTTACATCTTTTTTCCGGTAAGCAATGAACATATAACCAGAGAATAAAGTGGATTGATATTTGGAACGCCTATTTATGTTACTTTGACGCTGAATTCCGACAAGGACAATTGGCCAGGAAAGTGGTAGCATTTACGGAGTTCTCAAGCGTAATGGTGTTAATTGATTACCAGCCGGCAGCCTAAAACAGTGTTCTCTCAATACCCTCAAACAATATAAAAAGACTGAGCCTAGCCATTAAGTCCAGATTGATGCTAAATTTCTACTTTTCAGGGATAAATTAGCGCGATGTATTATACATTTTCATTACACGAGCATTTATGATGCCACTCGAATACATACACTCAAAGACTACCATAAGTACACTCAAGCCACTGCAGTAGGTTTTCTCACTATCTCATTGAGAAGTTCCCATTTCAGATTAAGTGTGTGCACACTGATAACGGCCATGAGTTTTAACCAAAATTTCATTGGCATGCTAAAGATTTCGGTATTATCTATTCCGCACCTCAAGGGAAAAGTCGAACATCCACACCTGACTGACAAACAAGAATTTTATCAGCTATTGAACTACAACCTTTTTTGCCTGGTGAGGTTTGGGGTGTGACAGCTTAGCTGAAGAGGCGACAATTGCTCTGAAAAACGCTACTTTTTAAAGCGCAATAAGGGCTACCTGTACATAATTATTTGTATTAGCTACGATTTTCCACTTTTTATAATAAGACCTTGTGTAATCATGAAAAGCTAAAAACTCATGTAATAAATCATAAAACTCGTCAAATATTATAATGGTACCCTTTGCTATATGTTCATCTAATTTAGTTAGACAGTAAAGGGTGGAAGAGTACAAATCCGCATCTATGTGAATAACCAATTTTTCAGATGGTGTATACTTTTGTAAAAATCCAGGTAAAGTTTCTTGAAACCATCCTTTTACAAACTCAACTCGATTGTCATCAATATTAGGATACTGGCCATTAACATCAAATGCACCTTTTTGCTTAATGCTGGTCCAATCCTCTGGCAGCCCTTCAAAACTATCAAACCCATAAAATCTGGAATTGAGATCATTATTTAATTCAGTCCATTTTCTTATAGCGGCTCCTTCAAAAACGCCAAACTCAAGGTAATCAAATTGATTGTTTTTAATATATTTCTCATGCAGGAAATTGTACATTTCTTCTCTATTTTCAAAATGTCGCGATTGATCTGACCTATTCAATACTTCTTTAACAAAGAGTGTATTCGTATTAAGTCTGTCAAACACTTCTATTTTTTTTGGATACAAAATTGAAGCTAGTGTTTTTTTAGAAAAAGTCACGACTCTATGGCTCCCAAAATAAAATGGACGATCTAATTACGATCATCTTCTATCATATTATACAGCTATCATGTATTTTAAAAATATGCCTGTAAATACAATCATATAAAACATTAATATATTTAATAACTCATTGTCTCGATTCTGAACTTGTCTTACAAGCTTCGTGATGGGCAAGCTCATTCTTTAATGTTCCATGCCATCGTATAATCAATGCGATCACCTTGCCTGATCGTACGGCATTGAAGCTAATTCACATCCACTTGATTCTTATTGGACTCGATGCATAAATGCTGCATTAAACTGAATATACAATAACATCTTTGAATTTGCCTCTACGCCAGATCGCTATGCTTAAGTTGCCTTACACCAAACCTGCATAGTTCTACGTGCTCACTACCCAGACAATTACTTGCATTGAAAACAATTCCAGTATTATCGGCGAGTATAACTAGGCTTCCAGTATTATTCAAGATACAGGTCAGTTGTACCCGGTTCCAGGTGATAACTAATTAACGGTAATATACGTCTAACAGTTGGCGTATCTTCAGTTATTACAACTACCGAGCATTTTTGTGATTTTCTGCAAACACCATCTGACTTTGCGGAGTGTTTCATTTATGCTGCACTCCAACTTTGAACCTCTCTCAAGATTTTTGTTTTGTCGTTTGATTCAGATTATCGTAAGATCGAGATCTCCTGCACTCCATTAAGAGGACAACTCTTGGGAACAGTCATTTAACACAAGCTGCAATAATTTTTTTATATGCCAGATCAACTGGTAAAATTTCCGCAGATGATTTAACACAAGCCTGCAATATCCATTTAAATTGTTCTGGCGTACAACTAAAGTCATCTGGATTTTCCTCTACTCCGTGCGTATAGAAAACCAGCCAACCGCCTGCTTGCTCCGTTTTTTGTATGACGTTAGTCAACACTTGTGTATCAAAGTGTGGGTTATAAATACTAATTGCGCGCAACAGAAACATATCTGCTAACGATTTATTAATCCCAGGCCGAGAACTCCGCATAGTATTATAACTTTTTGCCAGTAATTTTTTTTCTTTTAGATTAACTTGACCAAATGGGTAAGAGAAATGTTCAATCGGTGTCGAACCAAGCATGCTTTGTAGTCTATCAACATTTTTTTTTGCATCTGCAGCTAATTCATTCGCGTTTCCATTCTTTAGCATATAATGGCTGTAGGTATGGCATGCGATATGATGACCTGCATTATGCAACGAAATAATATCATCTGAATTTAAATACGCTGTTTCTTTGTTATTTGCTTGCTCTTCAGAAAGCCCAGCCGACACATAAAAAGATGATTTAATTTCATATTTATCTAACAAAGGGACTCCATTTATAAGTGCACTTCGTGGAACATCATCAAATGAAAAGCTGATGATAGCTTTATCCAGGTTAATTTTTATTCGATGATTTGCGAATGATTGATAATAAATAGTTTTCATTTCGCGTAAAATATTTTTAAATTTTAGCATACACCACCATTCCAATGTACGTTGATAACGTTATCATCTGGAATTTTATTACTTAAATCAAAGGCATAGATTCTTGTCGCGCCATCAGTTCTTAATTCATTAAAATTCATATCATCAAACACAGCACCTGCTTTCATGTTTCGATCAGATTTAGCATATATAGCAGAAAGTTCTTTTGCACCTTTATCTTTATACTGCTTCAGTAAAAATGAAAGGAATGCATGTTCAACCCTTTTGGATTGAATGCGACAACTAAACATTAGATCGATTAGTTGATTTGTTTTTTTATCGACTATCGCAAAACCGACTGTACCATATTTTCCGTATTTATCCTGGCAATCCATGCAATATGCATCTTTCGAAGGATCTTCAAAAATTTGCGTAATCATTTCTTTCGAATAACGATTGCCAGAAAAATTTAATTGGTTTGTACGTTGAACCAATTCAAGCACCCGCTCCAAATTTGCAGTATTTGGCCTATAAATAGTCAGACAAATTTGGCAACCCTTTAAAAAGGTCAGGTATTCTCCGTCAAATTTGAGGAATGCCTGTTCACGTTGTTTCTCATATCGATAGAATTCTCGTCGTAAATGCGATTCTGAGCTAAGTGGCGGATTGAATTCTGGCATTTTTAATATGCTTACATAATCAGCCGCATCATAAGCGCGTACATGTGGATTAATAGATAATACTTGATCTCTTTCAAAAGGCTGATCATCAATAAAAGCAAAAGTATTTTCTGCCACATTAAATTGTTTAATCAAATTTTTAACATATTGTCCTTTTTGTTCCCAGCCCACCTGGGGATATAATATATATTCAGATAACCCAAATTTTTCTAATAAAGGAATTACATCATCCTGATTGTTTTTACTTACTATTGAATTAAGAATTCCACGTTTATCAATTTTCTTGATTATGTCAATTATGCCTGGCTTTAGTTTTAGCTTTTCAGCGCCATCTTCCACAAGGACCCCATCCCAAATAGTATTATCGAGGTCCCATACCACTACTTTTACATAAGGCTTATCTGTATTTTTGATTGATGACTTCGACCATGCAAATGTCAACAAACCAAAATATAAGGTTAATCCTTCATCTATTTCATCAAGAATGTTTGGATTAAGCGAAATTCCAAATTTACGACTTAAATCAGCTTGATGTATAATATTGGACACATCAACTTTATGGCGTGTCATACCAGGTTTAAGCTGTAATAATTCCTGATAACCTGCGTTATATTTATTTGGGTCTATTGAATTTATTGTTAATGTTAAATCTATAGTGTTTATATTAGGATTAAATATTTCTAGTAACAAATAATCGGGAGGAGACTGGTTTTTTCTTGCGAAATATCCCTTTTCTGCAATAGATTGTTTTAATCTTCTCGTTAATCTCGAGCTTATTCCTTTTCGCCCTTTAATTGAAATCAACTTATCAGGAATTCTGCTCGCAATTGAGTCAAGAAAATAAAGTATACGTTCTATATATCGTGCGCGACTTATGGGCACCATATTTAAATTGGCATAAGCCATGAGTTGGCCCCAACGTTTGAATGAGATGCGTGTGATTAAATTTTGATAATTATCAACTCCGACAATTGATGTTATACCGCCAATAAATCGACGGCATTTTCCATCGTCTCTTGCCTCATAAAGATGACAAGAACTATAACACATTGGCATAGCGCATTCAGTGCAATGCTCTTCCCAGGGCATCAGGGTAACTGCAGCCATGTCTTTATCTTCTTTTTGAAAACTTTCTATTATCTCTTCGGGGATAGAGCTTAGTCTTTTTCGCCCATGATTAACTTCAAACTCAAACATAAGAAAATCTCATATATAATATGTAATACATTACCACCATTACCACCATTACCACCTTTTAACTAATTTTGATGATATATAAAAATTTTTAAGAGAAAGTATAATGCTAATGTAGGTTTAATATCCTAGTAATTTCTATTTAACATTTGTTAAAGTATTTAAGGCATTTACATCGTTCAACATGTTCGGGATACCATTCTAACATTTACACACCACAGTGACATTATAACCCAATGTCTAATGTAATTGTTTCGTGTTATAATATATCATTATACACTCCCGTATATGGTATTGCCTTGGTAAGTAAAATTGACCATTGATGCATTATTCTTTCAGACTTTTTAAAGAAAACTCGACAGGCGAATTATCCCAGCAATTGCACTTGCGGCTCATGGAACATGATAATGCCATGCTGTTTTATAGCTATTGATACTCCCGGCAGACGTACTGACACACTCGGTCGGAATGATGCATAAGACCGAGCAAGGCCTCGCGTAAGGTAATGACGATCCTCAAGGCTCGTATCACCAATTAATTTGTCATCTGTTTGTCGAAGAACCAGTCCACCACATGGCGGGCGTATAAAAAGACCAGCATGGCCAGGTACAACCAGCCTTTCTTGGAGCAAATGATAGGTAATATCCGAGGCCCAGAGTTGATCGTCGTGGGTTGGATTGAGGGCTCTGTCAAGTAGATTCTCCGACACGACAACGGCTAATCTCATCTTTCTTCGTGTTAGCCACTCTCCCATAATCCAGCCCCCACATTTCGCCATAACCCCTCCCGTCTGGAAAAGACTAATATCTCAACTGTACGAAAATATTAGACCGGTAACATCCCGTTTGTATTCCTAAACATATAACTACGCCTTGTATGTTCGCTGATATCATTAAGAATACCTCATTTTAGTTGTTTCCATCAGACACTCTGAGCCCTAATCCAGCCCCAAAATGGCTACCTCACGTTTAATTCCGCTGAACACTACACCTGTTGCTTATCGCAAAACAATGCATTTATGAGGGATATGTTATCTCTGATTCAATAACGAAGTACAACGAATAGTTCAAATTTAGTATCAAGGAAGATATCATAGAGTGTCAGTAGTAGCCAGATCTGTAGGTGTGCGGTAAACTCCCACCTACTGTCAGTGGTCAGATTTTCAGCATCATAGGGACTAGGGGTTGGACTGAGATGCATAAACGTACATACAGTGACCGCCATGGCCCTGCGGAGCGTAGCCACTTCTAAGTATAAGTTTTTGCTCGTCCTTGGTGCAGCACCGTAATCTGATGGTGTCGGCTATAAACAGTATCTTCCTCCAGGAGGCCATTACGCTCAAGGAGTATATCGACTGATGGTTGGTGCCCTACACCGACGAACCTGATTACCTAACTGTTTCAATCCATGGCCAATCAGATTTTTGGCTATAGCAAGCTTAGCAGTCGGTCTTATACCGATGCGTACAAGACCCCCTGAGAGCTTTGCTGGGCCATTTTATGGACATATTCAATAGTATTTGTACAGGTATCCAATTGCGGTGTAGTCCCTGCAAAAGGACTACGGGTTGCGTATAAATCATTATTTGTGAATATACATATTTTCATTACTATTTTTATGGCTTATTATTTTATTAAAACGTGATTTGCATCACTAGGAATTTCAACATTTTGACCGATAAATACAGTGTTGTTAAATTATTATTGATGAGTTCAATAATATTTTTGTAACGTATGTAACACATGTTAAATGTTAACTGTTAACTGTAGGAATAACATTATGAAAATCGTTACCCTTTTACTCAATTTTACTATGCTTTACTCTTTGTTTGGCAGCGCATCTGCCGCACCCAACATTACAGCCATAGATACAAATCAAATCAACTTAGGCAAAATAGCAGTCCATGGCAATGGCTTTGGTGCAGGCCCGTCCATCAATGTTTACGACGACTTTGAAGGAGGAGTAACGGGTGAAAAAATACCCGTTACCAATGCTAAAATTGGGGAATGGGGACTCCCTATTGCCGGGGCAAGCAGGCTTCCAACTTTCGATAACATTTCGCATTCAGGCAAACTCAGCGCCAGAATGTACAATTTAGAACAAAAAGGTTTCATGCAAAAATTTACTGGTGTCACAGAGATATTTATGTCTTATTGGGTACTGATACCTCCTGGCACACCATTTCCTGGCCAATATTCGGGTATCGGGAAATTTTCAAGCGATAGCTCATGGAAATTTGCTTGGGTATATGATGAAAATTATGATGGTAGCGACAGCGATGCCGTCCTCCCTACTCATGCAGGCAATGGAGCCATGGCATTAGGGGGTAACGATTTCCTATACACCTACATAAACAATAACTGGTGGGATTGGGATAACTGGATTCGTGTATCAGTGTGGTTAAAAGCCGATGAGTCAAATCCACTAGCTAACGGTATCATTGAGTTTCAGACGGTTTCGAAAAATAAAGGTTTAGCAACACAGCGCTGGACAAACATACCTATATTCGATGCGGATTTTTCCAAAGGTGATGGCACAAAACAATTTAAAACCTTTACTATTCCAGGCTGGATAAGACCTACCTCATCAACTGCCACACGTGTTCTTTATGACGATGTGTATTTTAGCATTGGTAAAAATTCTGCGGCAAGAATCGAAATCGGTGATAAGCCGAACTATGCGGATTCAACACTACTCTCTATTCAGACCCCATTGAGCTGGACTGATAACACTATCACCATCGATGTAAGAAAAGGTGGTTTTACAACCATTGAAGGTGCGTATCTTTATGTCACGGATGCTAATGGCAATGTAAACAGCAGCGGAATAAAAATCAACAGCGGAATGATAGTTAAACAGCCAGATTCACCTACAGACTTAATAGCAAACTAAACACCGTTGTTACCTTACGCCAATTAAAACTTAGTTCATAGCCCCGCTTTTACATAAAGCGGGGTTTCTTTCATTCTTTCCAGCATACTCCAATAGACTACTCATCGCGCCCTTAGTGAGCACAAATCAAACCAGCTTCGTTCAGAGCTAAAATTGAAAATATATGAAGTTGGGTTCAGACAGTGCTAAACCGGTTAATACTAAAATTGCACCAGAACAAACAACAGCCTTAACTACCACGGACATCCGCATAAACTCTCTGCTGATGTGCTCTTTTATAAAGTTTTTAGGTACAAAATGCATTAAAGCAGCAACAACGAGAATCATATAAAACAGTACACTTAACTGAGAACCTCCAGAAAAATTGAATAAGCCCTTAACGTAGGCAGTAAACACTTGCATGTCAGGCAAACGAAAAATTAGCCAACCAATTAGCGTAACATGATAAAAAACCACTATATTAATTACCATACGGTAATTAAAACTCTGTTCCCCTTTGAACCCTCTAAATAAAACGAGAAGAACGCCATGGAACAAGCCCCATATGACAAAGTTCAATGCTGCTCCATGCCACAAACCACCCAGTAACATAGTCAAGATTAGATTTCGAGTAACTTTATAACGAGAACCGCGGTTTCCTCCCAGAGATATATACAAATAATCCCTAAGCCAAGTACTAAGAGATATATGCCACCTACGCCAAAATTCACTTGGTCCCTGCGATAGATAGGGCCGATTGAAATTAATGGGTAAGTTAAATCCAAGCAATAAAGCCACCCCGATAGCGATATCCGAGTAACCTGAAAAGTCACAATATATTTGAAATGAATATGCATATAGCCCCATCATTAAATCAACAGATGAAAATAACCCAGGGGAATCAAATATCCGATCTACAGCCAAAAAAGCCAGCAAATCCGCAATAAATATTTTTTTTACTAGCCCAAGAATGATTAAAAACATTCCAAGGTTGAGGTTTACATAGGTTGGAGTACGTATCTGATTAATCTGTGGTAGAAAGCTTTTCGCCCGTACAATTGGACCTGCTACTAACTGTGGAAAAAATGAAACAAATACAGCAAATTTTACAAATTTTTTTTCAGGCTCCAACTCCTTTCTATAAATATCCAGAGTGTAACTTAAGGTCTGAAAAGTATAAAAAGAGATGCCGACAGGTAGTAACAACTGATGTACCTGTGGTTCGATAGATAATCCAAATAAATTAAATGTCGTAGCACTAAGTTCGGAGAAAAAATTAAAATATTTAAACACTGCCAATATGCCCAAGTTTACACCCAGACTAATCAACAGGTAAAAACGTCGGCGCTTGGGCTCACTCTCCTTATGCAGATGCTGTCCAACCCAATAGTCCACAGCAGTGGAAACAGCGATTAATCCAGCGTACTGCCAGTACCAGCACATATAGAAGAAATAACTGACAATTAAGAGAAAAACATCCCTTAGCTTCTCGCGTTTATAAACAGACAAATACAACAAAAAGACAATTGGCAGAAAAAGCAAAAACTCCAAAGAATTAAAAACCATAAAGTCGCCACCTTCCTTGTAAGCGGCCTTGCCTATAAAAAGTTCTTAATGATCCGGCTATTTCTTTAGCAACGGCATCATGCCCCCTTTGATTAAAATGGACAAAGTCTCTAAACAGTTCCGGTTGCCCTCCGATTATCTCGGCAAGGTCAATAAGCAAAACATCATTTTCCTGTGCAACCGTTCTCACCACCTCATTTAACTGCTCAATCGCCATCACCCAGCCCTTTACAGATAAAGCCTGCTGATACCTCATCAAGGTAAGACGCGTATACATGGGCATTTCATTGATGTTCTTTCGAATATGACTGCCAGCAAATGTAGATAGAACTGGTACGGAACCAACTTCACGAACCTGAGTGAAAAACATTATAAGTTTGTTTTCAAAATCCTCAATCAAATTATCAGGCAAACGCTCATCCAATAGAGCATTTAGCACCACATAACCACTAACGTATTCTCTTAAATGCCCATAGGCACTTGTATTTTCTACCCACCTATCCAAATACTCGGAGGACACTATAGGGTTTGAAGTTATCTCATTACCAAACCCAGTTTTTGGCTTCCTTAGCCCATTGCGTGCATAGCCATTAATATTTTGAGACATCTGGTATAAAACTATAACATCGGGACTATAGGTTTCACCGTAATCTCTGATTCGATTCAAATTATCTTCTATATCTTCACCTGCCGCGCTACCGTTAAGTACCTCACACCTTCTAGCCTCGACAGCCAGATGAGAACAAATTCGTGCAGGAAACACCTCATCAGAAGAAGCCCCCATTATTGCGTGGGAGGCGGAGGAAATCCATATGCGCAGTGTCTTATATGTTTTTTCTTTAGGAACATCTGTCCTGCTAAAAGGAGATTTTTCTTTGGCAGTTATTTTCACCTGACGCTTCTCATCATCCACCTCTTGCGAGGGAAAATATAAGGACTGGGCCCATTGAATAATCGGAGGAGAAAATCCTTTCATGTAATGTCGTAACTCCAACACCAACTCTACAGCAAGCAAAGCCACAAACACCAATAAGGGAAAGTAAAAAAGCCGTTTATCCATAACTTATAAAATGTCCACCTTATATTCTCACCTTACGTGAAAAAAGTCGTTTTCGCACCATATACCAGAAACCTGGGCGAAATGACTCAATGTGCCTATTCAACTCGAGTGTTCGGGCAGCCATGGGAGTTCTCGCCCTAATGGCAGAAGGGCCTCCCAGCACACCATCCCATATGGCCTTAAACCAATAACGGAGAAAACCATCGCGCACCGAATATACAAACATAGCCCCCAGCCCGGTAAACAACTTATTAAAGCCCGATAGTACCCCGTAATTACGAAGTACAAGCCATATCAGATTCCGAGTATCATAGTAATAGCGTCGCCAGCTAGGGCGTCCTTCCTTAGCATGGTAATGTTTAACTCGTATTTTCGGTGTATATATCACGTTATAGCCCGCATTCATGATGCGGAAGGCCAGATCAGGCCCTTCATGACTTATAAAAAAATGCTCCGGATAATAACCAGACTTTTGCAGCGCCTCCCGCCTAAAGGCTACCGCCCCTTCCGTGATTTCATTAGTAAGGAACTCTTTCTCAGAATACTCCTCAACTTTATAATGGTGACACCAATTGATTACCGTATCCTCAGTATCATCTAAGACCTGGAAACACACAGCCCCAACAATAGGATCTGAGAATATCTCTTTTAACTGCTGTATTTCTTCGTCACCTATCCCAAACACATCATCATCAAGTGTAATAATAATCGAACCACGTGCCTCTTGAAGCCCCCGATTTCGCCCGGCCACACCTACATTTGACTCCATTCTAATCACTCTCGCAAAACCAAAACGTTTCACGATGGGGGCAACAGGCTCATCAGAACAGTTATCAATGACAAGCACTTCAAAGGGAGAGTAATTCACCGACATAGACAAGCCACTCAACAAGCGATCCAAGTGCTGAGGCCGGTTATAATTAAGTATCACTATTGAAATCATAGTATTTTGAACATTGCTCATGCTTTACGGCACCCCACAACCGATCTAAACGATATATGCAACATCTTTACAAAAAGCTTTATCATAGCAAAGCTTACACAGATTTAAACAACCAAAAACTAGTCTAATCTCGAATATTCCCGCAGCCACATATTGCAAACATCTGAGACCTTAAGCCTCTTGACCCAAGTTCTTCCAGCCGAGGATAATAATAGCCAAAGTTCCTCATCGCTCAGCAGTTGCAATATTGTTCGTCTGAGGCCAGTAATATCGCCCGGCTCAACCAATAACCCCGCTTTACTTTCCTTAACTATATCGGCAACCCCTCCCACGTTTGATGCTATAAACGGCGTACCCGTTGCTGCCGCTTCGAGCAAAACCAATGGGTATGCTTCTGCATAAGATGGCAAAACAAGCACCTTACTTTGTGCAACAATCTGAATAACCTCCTTTTCTGAAACCCAATTATTAAACTTACAATTTAAATATTCGAGCCCATAAGGAGAGTTGCTATAGAATTCGCACTCGGTGTGTGATGGCAGTTCTGCCATCGCACGAACTAAATCAAATACACCCTTTTCCTTAGACCAACGCCCGAGAAAAACCAGATCTTTAGTTCTCTCACTTAAAGGAACAACCTTAAGGGTAACCCAATCATCAAAAACAGGATTAGGAATAATTGCATACGACTTTACTTTGCCAATTTGACTAAAATGCTGTTTAGCTAAGCTTTCACTTAGAAAAAAATTAACATCCACCTTACGCCAAACCGAACTCACTAATCCAGCCAACAGGGCGGGTAACCCGGCATAAATATTGTCACAATTACTATGAAACTGAAGAGCAGTTTTTAGACGAAATAATTTTGACAAGTACAGGAAGGGTAAAGAACGTACGGAGTCTCCAGATGAACCCACAACAACCTGAACCATACGATAATTAGATCTAAATAATATTAGTTTTAAGAATAAAGATAAAAAACTTCTAGCGGTATGGGCTACGGAGATAATTTTTGGATGATAACAGTAGAGTATAGGATGAAGCTCCAATTCGGGAATAGCATCTACTAATGCATTGGTAACCTTAGTCACACCCCCAGATAAATCAGGCGAGTACCCCAAAATCAAAACTTTTCTTGACCCCCCTCCCCACTTCATAACCTCAAGAGACCTGGCTTATACACTTTGGGAAAACTGAATCTTCCATCGATGAATGTTTTCTAATGGTAGTGCGACTTTAGTTTCCAAATCTTCTGATATCATTTTATTAATTCGCTGCACATCTTCATATCGGTCAATAACAGGTAGGTCAAAATCTTTACCCATGGAGTTTGCCCGATGGTCAACTCCTATAATTACTGTTCGTCTAAAACTCTGAAGTGCACGAATACCACCGTGTAGACGCGTCCCTACATAATCTAGAGATATTGAAGAATCAGAAAGCAAAGCATTATAACTTGCCAGGCTTGAAGGTATAACATTTACCTTACTCAAATATCCTAACTTTTTCAAATATTCGAAATCATGCATCCCTTGGCACCAAAAATATACTTTGCCATATTTGCTGACTACAACATCCATGAGTGCAGCATCCAACTCCATATTTTCACTATAATCTGTTAACACGACCAAGGCATTCTTCCCTCTGGATACAGGAATTTTCTTACAATGATCCTCATCCAGCCTCCACAAGGTTGGGCAGCCGGTATTCACAACATTTTCAAATCCAATCTCCTTCAACTTAGCCTCAGCATAAGAATCACGTACTGAATGCAGATGAGTCTTGGACAACAGTTTTCCTAACAAAAATTTTGTATAAAAATCTGTCTTACGTGTAGCATGACTCCTCCAGCCAACACCAAATAATATGACAGGTTTTAACTTAATGGCGTCAATCAGCCCAACATTCCATTGCTTAACCAACCCCATATGCGAGTGCAACAGATTGGTACCACACGCAATATTCATATCCACTAGCTTTTGAAGATTACGACTTACAGATGACAGTTTTTCATGGCTAGGAAACTGAATAATCTGACGGTCGAAAAAGACCTCCTGAAGTTCCATCAGAGCCGCATCCACGATAATTTGGTCTCCGGCGTTTTGTGTAGCAATGCTTGTATTTAAAACGCCGAGTCTAGGGACTACTTCATTCATTGACAATTCCTTATACTTTAATCCAGGCTAAGTACTTGTGTCTTCAATTAAAGCTGAAATTTTATAGAAATACATTAACCGAGTAAACCAATATTTTAACGTCATATTTGCTACATATTCTCTCATTATCACATATAATTCACATCAACGTAAAACCAAGTATTTAATAATATGCTTTATTACGTCCCTGGTTAAGGCTATAATTGACGGGCGCTGCTGTTCAAGTATAATTCCAGCCTCGGTGTGATTAATCTCACAACAGTCCTAATCGATTGCAGCATTACTCACCAACATATCAACTCCCATGGTATTCGGGGTATGACAGACGGCACGATCTACATATACTTTCCTAGTTCCCATCGATTTAAAAGAGTTTCCTTGAAATGGTGACTCTAGATTCATGAAGGCTCTGATTGCCTTCAGTTTCTTATTCAAGGATGAATAACAACGGTATCAGATATTGGCACTATGCACCTGCTTCCATAGCAACTCAATCTTATTGAACTGGGGTAATAGGCGGATTGAAATAGAATTTCGAATTTTTACTTTAATATTGCAGAAAAATTTTGTCGTCTCGCATTTATGGATTAATAGTAATTCGTAATTAAACGGATTTTCTTTACACGCCTAAAATTATTTATTATTTCTACCAGTGTTGGCCAAAATTTCTCGGGGATTGGTCAGACATGCCTTCATTAATCTAAGTCTCAGTTGATTAGTGGGTCGTTACCTTCAAATCGGTTGGTGGCATAGGAGCTAATTGTGTGGTTCCACAACCAATGGGCTTGGTACTTATCACCAGATTATCAAAATAACGTGTTTGATCTACAGGACTGCCATTATTCCAATAGTTCTCAAAAAATACCGCGTTGATGCCATAGTCACTATATGACCCGATCCAATTCAAAGTGGTGGTTTCAACTTCCAAATTGTTATTGATGAATAATTGAAAAATCCCATTATTCTTGCCAGGATCGTTTAGCTTGGCATGCGCTTCAATACAATGCCATTTACCAAAACTTTCTGCCGCCATAATAGGAGATAAGCCGGGCTTATATCCAAGCCAACGTAAATTAGTAAAATCGTTATAACCTGTGGTAATTAGGTTGCCAGCGGGATCAGTACCAGAGGCGGGATCAATCAATAATAAACTGGATTGGTTGCCTGAACCACGCCACACATGGGCTATCATTGCTTGGGACCAATCACTGCCTGACAGGATAGTTGCTCTAGATAATTTATCAGAACCATATCCTACCCAGTTCTTAGGTATATAGAGAAACATGCGCCAGTAGACATCGCGATAGTTTTTGGTCCCGTCATCTACTGCACGAATGTAATCGCTGGGTGTTCGGCCAAATGCGATTTGTATTCCTCCTGCCCCTTGAGAATTTTTTTTGAAATGAAAAGCGGCTGCAACGGAACTATTGACGCCTAAAGATGGTTGCCGGTCCGTCTTGCCTTCAAAGTAATCTGAGCTTCTGTCGATTTCAAAATCATCGCACCAAATCCAGTCGGATTCAGGTGAATTACACTCATTAACCAGACCCAAAGGCCAGTTATTTTCAGCCGATGAATTAGTCGAATAGGCAAATAAACCGAAAAATATAGAAAAGTAGAATCCTGTTAGCTTCATCTCATCACCCGAAGGAGTTACATGCAAGACTTACAAAATTTAGACTAGCTCATTCGCTCGCTTGTTTCTGGTGACTAATTCACAAAGTTATATTATCCAGATAATTTATCCGGATATCTGTTAATCTGTATTCCATGTACATGGACAGACTCAAGCATCTTCATCTTCAAACACCACAGGTTTCCATTCCTTAATCTTCTATTAAGTCGTCTCCACCCGGCATAATAACTTTACCATCCAAGCCCCCACCACTAGTTTCTTCACAACTAGACTTTGGTTGTAAAATCGAATTTTGTGCCTATGATAGTAACCCATGTGATTTTAGTTTTTAAACACCATATCCATTCCTTGTTAAGTCGTGATTAGATGCACAGCTACAAGAATGCGAAATTTTAAACAGAATGAGGCCGTGCTATGTTAAATTTTGTGGGGAGATGCTTCAGAGTCAGAGTGCACTTGTTTCTAAATTAGAATCTGATTTTGGTATTAGCGAATTGCCCCATGGCAGGTATTTTCATTACAAAGGTTCTAAAAAATAGGCCGGTGACAAACCTAAAATCATTTGTGATTGTCACCAACCTCAATATATGCCTGCGTTACTTTGACCAAGATTGCTTGCCTCGCCGACTGAACCCGAGTCCTGCTAAGCCAAGCGCAAGGAGTGTGAGCGTAGCAGGCTCCGGCACCCCAATGGGTTTAAAACTCAGGACATCAAATGTGGTGGGCTCGACAGAGCCAAATAGAGCAACCGTCGTGATACCTGGTACTGAAGATGTAAATTCCCAATAGTTGAAGCATGTTACTTCACTGTAACATCCAAGATTACCAATCGCGTCTTCTCGACTAGGCGCAAAAAGTACGTCAATTGGCATTCCATTGGTATCATAAAATATTGCCCACGCTGCTTCTATCCCGGGACCAGAATCAATTGTTAACTCACCCATCAGTATGGAAAATGATGAAATAGGTGTATGGAATTGTAGAAGCAAGCCGCCGTCTCCTTGTGATGCATAATATTCTGGATCAAACGTAGTGGGCGGCTGAGGAGGTATACCTAACAGCCACTCAGAATTTCCATCCGGGTAGCTTGAAAACACACGATCACCAAACGGCCCTGTGTCTGTAATCAACGGATCGAGTGGCCAGTAATCCTCGCCCTGTCTTAGGGTGCTTATGGGTGCGGCATATACCGCTCCACCTGCTGTCGTGGTAATATCGACATACGGGCTTATCGTGGACAGATTAGTGCCTTCTGCGAAGTCATCTGGATCAATGGTTACGGAAAATGCAACCTGTGAAAACAATATCATGAAGGTTACCAGAATCAGTCTTTGCGCGGAAAATATGTTCTTGTGGTTAATCATGGCAATTGCCTCCTTTTCAGCTTGAAATTCCTTCTTTCTACAGTTACTAAATGCAAATCTACTCTTAATAAAAATAATTAACATTTGTAGATAATTATTTTTTGATTGTGTTAACAAGATGTAGGCTGCTACATTTATGCCAAAATTAATTTTTCCATAAATACAATAAGTTAGTGAAATCAATAAACTAGAATACGCGGTCACTGTAAAGTATTACGACATTGATCGAAGTAATGGCCCGTTCAGCATTTAGCCTGCTAGCCATAATAATTGTTAACATTAACAATTAGAGTTGTATTTTTAATATTAATGATATCAATCAGTTACTAATCTACCGTAACATCATAAAGACTCTTCAATCATTGCTTCTCAGCAACAAAAACATAAAAAACTACACAATAGATATGTAAAAAAAGGTGACATTGGTAAAAATACTCAAACTCTTTTGGTACTCCTCCATTAATAATCGAACTCATAAGTAGAGACTATGCTGCTTGAGCTAACTTCTAAGAGGTGTGATTCTTCCAATTGCCATGTCAGGCGGTTCATTATTCTAGTGCCAGAGCCATTGTGCTGCTGTTTCTCGTGTCTGGGCAATACTTTAAAAACAAAATGTTGGGCCAAACAGTCGTGATCTACTATCCGGTAAAACCGTCCCACATAAACAATCTTGTGGTCTGCCTGACCGGATGGCTGGACTAAATACCATGCTTTTTCACCCAGGCCACCAACTGACCACTGAAATATTCTGATCCATTACCGCAAGGGATAGTCGAGGGCTTGCCTCGTCATTCGATGACCCACTCGAGTATCCGGATAACCCGTAATGCTGGCAAAGAATGATCGACCTCAATATCCAGGCCTTCACGGCGGGCTATGTTATCATTAGTGAAGACCATGATTAGATAATCGGTATCTTTAAAAATGAAATGGCCGATAATTCTACGGATAAAATCAGCAAACCTCTTTCTCCTTCAAAGGTATTAAAATATTAGAAGAAAAGTGTGTATTCAAAATATGATTAACATAATCAAGAACACATTGGGCTAGCTGACAGTTAACCATCATATTGATAAATATCTCTCGCGCATCAGAGTAATAATTTTATTACGCTCATATGGAGTCAGAACCATTGAAAAAAACAGCATTCCATATATCAACACTACAGCTCCCCCTTGAATGAATAGATCAAAGTAGCTTTCAATGTTTGTTACGCTAAATATTCCATAAATAACAAAATAAAGTATCAGGCAAGCTAGAACAACCGGAAATACACAACTTCGAATGTAATCATAAAGGCTCACCCCAGTTTCCCTACAAACATATCTCAACAGTAGCGGAACGGAAATACATATTGGCGCTAGAGCTCCCATCGCGGCACCGACAATACCATAGATATTAATAAATAGTATACTCAGCACTATATTCACCATGGCTACGACTGGAAATAGAATAGCTAAAAACCCATGTCGATTATTAGCCATTAGCAAATGAGAACCTAAAGGGTCCAGTAGTGGTAAAAAAAAATATATAACAAGCAATCCCAATAATAATTGACCATTTTTTATGTATTCCTCACCGACCCACAGAGATATAAAATCAGAACCAAATAAATATACGCACAAGGCTAGAGGCAATATCATGCCTAAGATATAGCGCGAATAATCTAAATATACCTGCCGAACCTTGTCTGCGCGTTTTTGTGCATACAGATCGCTGAATAAAGGAAAAAATATGCCTGATAAAGCCCAACCAATAGTTTGTATATAATTCGCCAAACTTGCTGGAATAGCATAAAAAGGTACGGAAGCTGGATTGAGCAACATGCCGATTAAGATTGGTGACGAGCGTCCCTCAACAACTTTTCCCACTCCTTGCACAAATGATTTTCCTCCATATTGAATTAATTTGGTAAACATTTGAGTGCTGATATTACCAATGGTAAATCGCACGGCAATATCTCGATTAAAAGCCACTATTATGAATAATATGGTATAACGAATAAACATACTAACAGTAGACACGAGCGCCACTAATAATAGTGCATTACCCTGATCAACTTTATTATAAATAATCAACGCACCGAAAACCAAAGTTATAATAATTATTAAATTATTTAACATATGTTTTTGGAACCCAAAAATAAAGCATTGAGCAACATAACCTGGAAACGTGATCAACAACTGACATGCAATAATAATCAAAAAATAAACATATCGATCTTCCCTTCCCTCGGTTTCAGAAAGCATATCCGCGCCTAACAATGCCCAGGCAAAGAAGGCAGCACATAATATGAACCCAACAACAAACATAAAAACACAACTGGTAGCAAACAACTCATATAAACGGCGTTGATTTTTTTCACCATTGTATTTAGCTGCGTATCTGGTAATTGCGGGTTTCATACCAAGATCAAGTAATCCCATATATCCAATTACAGCTGATACGATCTCCCATATTCCAAAGTCATGATTCCCCATCGCCTTTAGAACAACTGGTGTCATAACCAGAGTGATACATATTCGGACAAACAACACCAACACATTGGAACCAGCAGCCTCTATAATTCGTTTTTTCATTTAGTAAACTACGCTCCTGATGATGGCATATCACACATTTTTGCCAAATCGAAAAATCACCTTCACTTAATAATCTTCTTATTAAATTAATGTATGTTTATTTAATACCCAATTCTTGTTTATATAAAGTATCTAGTGATTTAATGACATTTTTTACATCAAATCGATGCTTTGCAATTTTCGCGTATACTTCGAATTCCTGACGTCTATTATCCAAGTAGTGGTTATAAATTTCTTCTTTAAGGCTATCAACATCTCTTGGTTTAACAATTTTAGCCGGCGACCCATCTAAGACTTCACCGAGTCCAATACAGCTTGTCCCAACTACTGGCACACCTGCAACCAATGCTTCCATAGCTAACAGACTACAAGCCTCCCACAAAGATGGCATAACCAATAGATCCAATCCTTTTAGTGTTTCTCCTGCTTTTGGCGTTGCCGGCATAAATAACACATCGTTTTGCATTCCATTGGATTGAATCCAATCTTTCTCCTCTCTCACATGACCGCCAGAGCCCACAGCCACGAGTTTTATCTTGCCCTTTATTTCTGGGTTCAGCAGTAAATGCTTTAACGCCTGAACCAAATAAACAAAGCCTTTCTGGGACATGAATCGCCCCATAAACCCCATCAAAAACACATCTCTTTGAAGTCCCAATTCGGATTTCAAATCTCTAGCTTTGACAAACGCAAAACGATTCACATCAATCCCATTGATAATAGTCATGACACGATGTTTGGCAGGTTTACAAAGTGATGGCATATATTCCAATAAATTCTTTTCCGCTCCATCACTCACAGTCTGCAGCACATCAACCATTCCTAACAACTTGCCAAATACATATTTTTTTATCTTCCCCTTAATTCCAAAAAAGTGTTTATCACTAAACACGTCATGCAGGGTAACTATGTGCTTACATGGAAAAATATAAGCCGGAATCGCCGTAACTAGCGCCGAACTAAAACCATGCGAATGGACCAAATCATAATTACAAAATATTATTTGCTTTAAGATCATGCGGTAAAATGCCGCCCCCCCCCCAGAAACTGCAAGCACTTTAATATTAGATCCGCATAGTTCTTTTTCGACAAGCCTAACCTCATCACATTCAGGAAGTAAAAAATCGAGTTGATAAGAACTGAAACACGGATCGCTATAAATATATCGCATATAAGTATTGATGCCACCAACAGGCCAACGCGCAACAATTAGAATTTTCTTTTTCATTTAAATACCATTTCTACTTACACCGATCATTTTCAAACTGACTTGTCGGATTTGTTACCGACGATATCACCAGCGTTAAACCAGCAATAAAATATATCGCATAAATTGAAAGTCCATATTGGGCGAAACTAAAAAACATCGTAACGACCGACCAAACAAAAGTCGCCCTGGTAACAGCATATAGAAAATCATTTTTCTTTTCTGCCAACCCTGAAAGTAAAATTTTAAGATTTTGAATAATTGATTTAAGGAACAATAAATACATCCATAAACCAATAAAGCCCAGCTCTGCTGCAACTTCCAAATAGAGGTTATGGCTAATCTGCCCCTTACCCCTTATGTTATAATTAGCCTCAGCGGACGTACCTAAACCATGACCTACAAACGGTCTGTTGAGCGCAACTTCAAAATCAACTATAAGCGAATCAAGTCGACCTTGAGCAGTTTCTGCCCCTTTCGTATCAGAACTAAATAATGATAAATATCTATCTCTATGAAAATCCCCCATAGACATTAATGCTCCGATAACGGCAATAATTGCGACAACACTAAATAAAGCTTTTCTCTCGCTCATCCAAAACATTATAAATGCAGCAATCAACAAAGCCAGGAAAGCTGACCGAGAAGCCGTTAATATTAGTGCATAGATATTACATAAGATTAATACTAGAGCGACTATTTTCCATAACTTTCTACCTCCTCCTAAAAAAAGGTAATAAAGCCAAATAATAACAGTTACTACCACATAACCTAGCTCATTTGGATTAATGATATCGCTTGGTGCCCCAGACAAGCGACTTGCAAACTCTCCAGTATTTAAATATGTTGAACTTCCCCAATAACCTTGGGTTATGTTTAAAAACATCGGCTCCAGAACGCGAATCACCTGACAAGCCATAAAAACGTATATTACTTTTTTAAGCTTATTTTCCGTATCCACCAATAAAACAGTAAAATAATAAAAAATAATTGCTTTAATAAAGTTAATAATCCCTGCACTTAAAACTGATCCCGGCCACTCTACAAATGGCAAACTTAAAACAATAAAAACAATTATGTATTTTAAATACTTACCCGTGCCTCCATAATCAACAGGCGTAGAAAATTTCTTATCTGAGGCACCTAAAACCAGGAACCCGATAATGCATAACACTATAAGAAAATCAAAACGTACAGAACCAAGCGCAGGAAGTCGAGCCGTAAAATGCAGAAAAAAACTACACAAATAAAACAAGTACAATTTAAACGCTAATTCGCGCATCAATATATTTATATATCAGCTACAGGCATAAGACTGCAATAAAAACTACGATATTTATCCGTCATAATGCGACTACTATAATTTTCTTCGAAATATCTGCGCGCTTCAACTGCAGCTTCTTTAAAAGTTTTGTATGAATGGATGATCTCACAAATCGCTCTGGTTAGTGCGGCAACATCCCGTGCAGGAACCAAATACCCACGACTTTCATCCAACAACACAGGAATCTGCCCTACGTCAGTGGATAGAATCGGCACCTCTTGCCGCATTGCCTCAAGTATAGTCATAGGTAATCCCTCAGTAACAGAAGATAGACAAAAAAGATCAAATAATTCTAAATAATATGTGGCATTATCAAGATATCCTGGCATATACACATACTTTGCCACACCAAGTTCTTCAGCCAAGGCTTCTAGTCGCCCTCGTTCGTATCCCTCACCAATAAGGACAAGGGCAACAGATTCATTGGAAGATCGCAGCTTCGCAATAGCACGAATTAAATCTGCCTGAGCCTTTTCCGTCGAAAGCCGACCAATTGAACCGATCAAGAAATAATTTTGCCGCAATTGCATCAATTTCTCGTCCCTAAAAGCATGCGGCCTCAATGAATCGCTTTGCATAGGAGCAATTCCATTAGATATATACACAACACTCTTAGGAACAATCCAAACCAGCGGAAAGTTTTTCATCTCTTCACTAACGGTCACTACTCCATCATGTCGCCATAAAAACAGGGAATCTATCAAGTAATATAAAAACATCTTCGACAAGTATCTAGTATAAGTACTGCCATGAAGTGTTCGGATAAAAACTTGTGATTTTTTCTTATTTTGCATCCCCACAAGTATACTTGGTCGATACCCATGACTGTGAACAATTTCCACTCCTTCAGAGTTTGCATAGTCCATTATCTGGCGCCCCTGGTGAAAGATTCCTCCTTTCATTATTAGCGTCACCGTTTTTATCCCTCGTTTGCGTGCCTCGTGAACAACTTTAGGTTCAGTCCCATTTTCATCTTTTATTAACCCACAAACAATTGGACAGTCTCCATCCTCCATCTGTTGCAGAGCCAAAGAAATAAGCATTACTTCGGCACCATAATACCCAACACTAGATACCAAATGGAGAATCTTCATAAAAATATGTTACGCACATGGTATCCTAGGATCTCGACACCATAAATTGCTTTTTTAAATTGGTACATACAACCTCCAACTGCATGTCTCCGCAATTCATAAATATCCGCATATGGGTTTGCATCCATAAATGCTACCGTGGCACTTTCAAACTTTGCATCAGCTACAAACTTCTGTACTTCAGCATTGTAGTCGCTTGATTGACCGTTTGGATAGCAGAAGTTGGTCACTTTAACTCCAAGCTTCTTTTCAAGCTTCTCCTTGCATCCAAATATTTCATAATGTAAATTTTCAGAGGATACTTTTGCCAATGAAGGGTGTGTACTGGTATGGGCTCCAATTTCGATTCCGTTTTCTGCCATTTCAGACAGCTGATCCCAATTGGCAGCTGCAAAATCATCAACTGGTTTATCAGGGACACTCACCCCTAGTTCCATAGCAAATTGATTCAGGAACCTATTTTTTTCCTCATCGTTACACGATAGACAATAGTGAACCAACTCGTTCCACAATTTACCATAGGGCTTTTCATTTACAAGCTGGTATGGAACAGGCTGATTTCCCAAAGTAAAGGTATAACTAGCACACAGCGTTTTTTCCATAACATATGTCAACCTATCTGGCCAAAGCCAAAGTTTGCCATCAGCAAATTCGGAGGGCACATAAATCGTGGCTGGCATATCATATTTCTTCAAAATAGGATAAGCATAGTGATAAAAGTCTGCATATCCATCATCCACGGTTAGTGCAATCATGTTTTCTCTTCGAGGAATCTCACCTTTTAATACTTTTATTACAGTAGTCAAGGAAACCACATTAAAACCTTTGGTGAGTTCCTGAATCTGTTTTTCAAACAACTCACGACCCACTCGCCCTTTGCCGCTAATTTTGGCAAATCGATGAAACATCAAAATTTTTGGCTGGTAACGTGTCACCCACCGTGCGAATCTATATCCACCCAATGGACCAGCAAGATTTACTATTTTGGTTTTAACTCGCCTAAGCATTTTTACTCTAAGTCTATAAGTCTCTTACCTGGTTTTTCATATGCGAAACCAACACCTGATATAATTCTTGGTGCTTGGTAATCATTTTTTCTTTACTAAACTCCCTTTCAACCAGAGTGAATCCCAATCCAGACATTCGAGAACACAACTCCGGGCTCAACAAGAGTGTTACAACACGATCGGCGAGAGATTTAATATCTCCAACTTTAATCAAAAAGCCATTCTCTCCATCTATAACGATCTCGGGGTTTCCTCCAACATCTGTACAAACAACAGGATTATGACATTTCATATATTCAATAATTGAATTAGAAAACCCTTCCGACTCAGAGCAAAGTACAGCAACATTAAATCGTTCCATAAAAACCTTCGGGCTTTCTTTTTGCCCAAGAAACAAAATGGAATTCGCCACCCCAAGACTCTGTGCAAGAGAATTCAGTTCGGCAGAATCACCACCACCAATATGAACAAATTTTGCGTTAGGTACCTCGGCTAATATTTTTGGCATTGCTCTAATCACATCGTCGATTCGCTTTATAGGACGGATATTTGCAACCAACCCAATTATAAGCTCGTCCTCAGATGAAATTTCCGTCAACTCGCCTGGAAGAGTATCTTTATTTCTATTTCGTGATGTATTTTCGTATCCGTTATAGATAACACTAATCTTGTTTAATGCAATTTTTTCTTTCTGAGAAGTAATAAGCTTTACAGCCTCACTATTAACAACCGCATGATCTACAAAAAAGCTATTAATCTTCAACAATAGAAGTGCAAAAGTTGTGTGCCAGTACCCCATATCTCGTCGAGAAATAATAACTTTCAAACCAAATAACTTAAGAATTAGAGGAGCTACTATTGATGCGTCATTAAAGAATATATGTACAATCTTAAACCCCTGTCTCTTAATACTGCTCGCAAAGCAGATTAGCTTAATAATTACAGATATTCTTGCGATACTCCCAATTCCAAGAGTATTCACAGGACATGCAAAACCATTATCTTCAATGTAACTTGAAGGACGAAATAAAGTAAGGTGAGGATCAAAATGGGAGCGATCCAACCCTGATAACAGTAATTTCATTTGACCTTCCGTACCAGCAAATGGATTCTCATAAGAATCTGCCAGATACATCACTTTAACAGGTTGACCGGCCATATATTCACCCGCTCCTTGGTTTCCACAGCACCACTTTTTTCCCCCTTAAAAACATAAAAAACGCCTGAGCAGCAGCCGAATTTACAACTACAAAGTAGTGGGGGAGGCTAATATAAAAAGGTGCACTAACCTTATTCTTCTCGGCCAAATAACCAAAGTAAGCAAATAGATAAACTAATGTTTGCAGAACAGCAAATAGGATGTAAAGAGTGCCCGCAGTAATCAATAACGCATTAAGCACAATCAATGAAGCTTGAGGAATGAAAACCAGATACCTTAGCAGCTTATGTGAAAACAATTCCCAACTAAACAGGGGGAATCGAATTGGATTAAATAATGCTCTTTTATCAAGCAATGCCCATAAAGCTCTAAGAGAAACCCTTACTCGCATTTTGTATTCGGTATTCGAATTGGTCAAGGCCTCTTCTTTTAATAAGGCTTGTTCTTCGTAAACAACGCGATAACCCTGCTCAACAACATTTAGGGGCAGCACAAAATCAGGCAACTGATCGGCATTCATAGGTCGATATAGTTTTTTTCTAACTGCATCAATACCACCATCGACGCCCACAACTGAATTGAGTTTTGATTCATATTTACGAATCAAATTTTCATATCGCATATATGCGCCACAGCCATCACCAATTATCGCACCAGTAGAATTTATGTAGACCATTTTACCTGTTACATAGCCTATTTTGGGATCAGAAAAATTTTCGACTATGTTGCGTAATGCATCTTTGTCATATATTGAATTCGCATCTGAAAAGACAACAATATCCCCTGACGCTTGAGACATGGCCAAATTTAAACCAGACGTTTTACCTTGTCGTGGAACTTGCCTCAGAAGCTTCACGCCTTGCTTAGAATAGGCCCGCACAACATCATCAGTTCCGTCATTAGACTCGTCTGAGATAACTATTATTTCTATCTTTTCTTTTGGATATAGGAGATGTAATTTATTTTCAATAGTTTCAGCAATATGTTCCACTTCATTGAAAGCAGGGATCAAAATAGTAACGCGAGGCTCATAATTACTTTTTCTGGGCTGTCGATTTATAATTTTTCCCAGCATAAAAACAAGTATTGGATAACCTATATAAACATATGCAATCCAGCAAACGCATAAAATAAATATACTATTTAACACATAAACCTCGCCCTAGCGTACTTCCTCAAAGAGCTCATTAACATTCTAACATCTATCCCCGTTTGTTTTTGTCAACACGCCAATCCCGTTTAAAATTAATTTATAAAGAAAATATTATTTTATAAACACACCAACTTAAAAAGCTTCAATGCTCTCAATACAGGTTCGGCGTATACCATCCAAAGCTAACTGAGTTTGCGTTTTATAACCAATCGGACTCAGGGAACCTAATGTTAAATATCTGCTTCGTGGGTTATAAAACCATTCCACACAAGTGAACACATCTGCACAGGGTTTCGACACTTGCATGGTAAGTTCTACGCTCAGCACGTTCGGTTAGATGGCGTATTGTATATTTGTCAATTATTATACTTACACAGAACTTTGATCGCCCACATATAACCTGCCTAGATACAACACACCATCGAATTTTTCTAATTTTATTCAGCACCGTTCCTGGATAGAAAACATTAATAATTAGTTCCGTAGACTATAAAAATCCTTGTTTGGTCAGGGCATCATTCATAGTCGTAAAACTAAATTCTTCCAATAGTTTCTTTAATCTTCCTTCACATTTATCCAGGTTATTATAATGACGGAATTCCGAAAACCAGCTGGCTTTGACTCTTGGTTGCTCAGGATCTACCTCCCAAGGATGGAGATAAAAAACAAAAGGCTTAAGTTTTTTATTGATATTGCTATAAAAGTATCTACTTAACCAGTACGGATACAATCGAAAGTACCCTCCTCCTGCAACGGGAAAATCATGTCCAAATATATTATAAGTAGAAAGAGGATATTCTATTAAATGATTATTCGTGGGTGTTTTCAGTATGTGTGGCTCAGTAGGAGAGCCGGGTATTCCATAATTATCATGTCGTATCGGGAATATACTTGAATCATATTTAAACCCGGCTTCAACCAGGATTTCCAGTGCCCATAATGATTTTTTTGTGATTGAATAACTAGCCGCCCTATATCCGTTGATTCGTACGCCTGTTATATCTTCTAGAAGTTTTTTTGACTTGATAGTCTCTTGTCGAAATCGCACCGGGGTCTGGTTATAAACAAGCTGATGACTATAGCCATGGCTAGCCACCTCATGTCCTCGTTTATGTATTTCCTTTACGATTATTGGATAGCGCTCTGCAACCCAGCCTAAGATAAAGAAGGTTGCTCGCACATTTTCTTTGTCAAAAAGATCGAGCAACGTACGTGTATTTTTTTCAACACGACAAGCTATATGTTCCCAGTCAGAAACTGAAATACTTTTTGATAAGGCTGCCACATGAAAATAATCTTCCACATCAATGGTTAATACATTTTGTATTTTCATTTTATCCCTTTAGCCACGCTACCGCCATAGCGTTACAATCACTACCAGCAACTTAATCTAATTGTTTGCTAAAATATATGCATGGATGATTTTACACAAACCAATACTGATTAATAAAACAGTCCATTGCGTTTCCAGTGTTCAATTCTGTCACTGCCTACAAATCATCATGTAAAGCCAGTTTGGTTTTCGGTTGATATGACTTCTGCGGTCTATTCAAGACCTTTTTCACCCTAATATATCCAACAGCTCTGATGGTATAATTTCAGGCCAACTTACTCATGTATCCCCCAAAATACTATTGCTCTATCTTTGATCGCCAAAACATATTTTTCATCGCACTACCTCATCTCAATTATGAACAGGCAGAGATAATGATTTCTGATGCCTTCAGATCAAACTAAGGGCTATTAATCTAACGTGCTCCTTTTCCGAATAATACTATTTCTGCAGTTCTCAATAAAATTAAAAAGTCTAAAAATAGGCTGTAATTCTTTACATAATAAAGATCATATTGGAGTTTCTCTAATGCATCACGTTCTGATGACCCATAGGGATAGCATAATTGTGCCCAACCAGTGATTCCAGGTTTCATATGATGCCGTTCTTCATAATAGGGAATTCGCTCGCCAAGGTCGACAACAAACTCGGGACGTTCCGGGCGGGGACCAACAAAACTCATATCGCCTTTTAGAACATTAAAGATTTGTGGCAACTCATCAATCCGGACCTTTCTGATAAAACCACCCACTTTTGTCACACGACTATCATTTTTAGTCGCCCAAACAGCCGCACCATTTTTCTCTGCATCGACTCTCATGCTTCTAAGTTTCAATACCTGGAAAGGTTTACCGCCCTCACCAACCCTGACCTGTCTAAACAAAATTGGCGATTTCCAACCACTTTCGGTAATAATTGCAATTACAGCCAACAGCATAAAAGGCCATGTCATTAACAAAAGCAACATGCTCGAAAAGATATCAAACCCACGCTTAGTGTAATCATGTATAGCACTGCGACGAAACCCATCAGAGAACAACAACCAACTGGGGTGCAAAAGATCAACTCGCAACTTTCCTGTTTCACGTTCAAAAAATGTCTGCAGATCGATAACCTCGATACCACGTAGCTTGCAATCCAGCAGTTCATGCATAGGAAAGCCCTTACGCCGATCATCTACGGCCAGAACTATTTCATCCAAATCATTTTTTACGGAAAATTCATATAATGAACTATCAATATTTATTATCCGTGAAGGCTCTATGATATCTGCTTCACCCCGTACGTGTATAAACCCAATCAAATTGAAGCCTACTTGATCCGCTTTACGCCGTAATTGGGTTATTGTGCTTGCATTATTTCCTGTTCCCAAAACCACAATGCGCCGTTTGAAAATATCCGGATCGATGGTTATTGTCATCTTTCTTAATGCGCTCATCCCCAGGAAGGAGATGATAAAAGCAATGATGAGAATCCCACGTCCAAGAAACATATCAGGAAAGGCATAAAATATTAGTGACAGCCCTACCAGGGATAATAGGAAACTGGCAACCAGCCGTAAGAGATACCCTATCAACCCTTCGCGCATTTGAGCCTGATAAAGCCCCAGTGCTGCCATACAAGTGACCAACACAGCCGCATACAACATGGCTTTGAAAACCAGCAAATCACTACGTGCATATTCGGAAGAAAATTGTTCGGAACTGTATCGAATTTCTACTGCAGCATAAATGGAGGCGATACAAATCATGGCCTCCAGCAAGCCAAGGATAATAAAAGGGATTCGCACATAGTGCTTGAATAATCGAACTGACGTCAAAGGTCTACTACCTCAAATATAATAAGTAACATACAATTGTTATAATAATGTCGATATGGCAGAAGCCGATACTCTACAAACAAGGCCTAAACTTTGTTTTTTCTTTACAATTCATATAGTTAACGTATAGCGATATTTGTATATTTAATCATTTTTTGCCGTACGTGCTGTTAGTATAGCCTCTTGGGCTGGTTTCTTAAATCAATCACACACAACAGCAGGCGCCCTGACATTATCGTGTACAACCAAGTATTATTTATACGCAAACAACATCAACTCCTTTCTTAAAAGCTGGCCGTTAAACCCAGAGTATAAGTATTCCGCCGATAAAATATTCCCTCACTTTTCGATTCTTGGGTTGTATTGTCATAGCTAAAATATGCTGAAGCATTGGTGCTGATATTGTAATCAACACTTAGCAGGTGTTGCCCGGTTTTTATTTCTCTGTCAGGTACAGTGAATTTTCTTTCTTCAAGTTTTTCCTGTAAATTTACAGATGTACGGCGCGCAACTTGCCATTTCCAACTGACTGTGGCACTTGCATTGCGTTCTTCACCGGGTCTTTCCTGATATATCCTGCGACTATCAGAAACATTTAACGTCAAGACAGTTTTTGCCGTCATTTTTGACACTGAGGCCGATAAGACTTTATCTAACGATACTACCGCCACATCGGAATAGGATATGTCGATCGGGGTTTCCTCAAATGCCTCTGTTTCAGGGTTAAAAAATTCCGTATCGATTTGCGGTTCTGTCCTGCTGGTTGTATTTATTTCCTCAGAATAATTAATTGACCAGGTGGATTGCCGGGTTCTGTGATCGAACAGAAACTTACTGGTTTCTCCATAGTAATGTTCACCTTGCCTGATCTCCAGGCGCGTTCGATGACTTGGCGTCCAGCCCAAGCCAGCTTCCCAATACGAGCCTTCAGGATTTTTCTGCCCCGCCATCACAGCATAGTTATATTCCTCATAACCGGCCACACCGACAAAATAAACTTTTTTTGTAAACAGATAGTTTAATAAAGCTTGGCTGTTTAATGACTTTACACTCGATCTTTCTCTATACTCAACGGATTGTTTTTGGTGAGATATCTGCCATGTAAATCGTTTAAAAGCCGGCCCGCTTTTAAGCTCAACATAACTGGTATTGACTGTATTATCAGTTTCTCTCAATTCATCATTTTTACTATCTAGTTCGTTATAGGTGTGCTCAAGCCGTAACATTGATGTGTGACCGAAGTTGTTTATGTAGTATGGTTTAACTGTGTAGGCGGCAACATCTGTTCTGTTATCTGAAATAGCTGCATTATCAGTGCTGGAAGTTTGTTGAAGGTTTATGATTCTCTGCGAATAATTTGCAGAGGCATCCAGAAATAGATGATCTCGATATATTTCCGTATTGTTTGATGCTCGAAGATTATGATAAGTATCATCATATTTATCATTGTTTTTATAGAAAATATTTTGCATCGTGTAATCTAGCAGCAATTGGGAATACCGGCCTTTACCAACAACTGAAAATCCGGGATTAATCTGGCTAATATAATCGTCCTCTTCCTGACCTTCGCCTGCCAAACGCACATTGTCATCATACGTCTCTGATACACTTATTCGCGGAATGATGCTCCATTCAGCCGCAAAACTGGCTTTAGGTGAGAAAAACAAGACAAGAAAAAATATCAGAGCCAGTGTTAGAATCAACGATATGCTGTTTGATGTTATCGACACATCAAATCTACTCCCCATAGCTACCGTAGTAACCCCCATAAATACCTTTTTTGGATATTTTGCATTTATTAAGGATCAAACCAACCACTTTATCATCGCCGAGTTGCTCAGTGGTCTCTGTGATGGCCGATTTATGCGTTTCACCTGCCGCAACCACAACCATAATCTGGCCCATAAACCTGGTCAGAACTTTTGCCTGTGTCGTATTCAAAAATGGCGGCGCATCAAAAAGAATAATACGATCAGGGTAACGTTCTGATAATTCTTCACAAAGCTGGCGCATTCGCTCGCTTGCCAGCAATTCGGTCGACTGCTCATGTGTTTGTCCGGCCGGAATAATACGCAATTTCGGGTTATCTGTATTGATAATAACCTCTGACAAACTACGCGAGGCATCATCGATCACGTCAATTAGCCCATCTTGTTTGTCCAGCGCAAATAATCTGGAAAGTTGTGGATTAATTACATCTGCATCCACAAGTAGTACGGTTGTATCACGCTCCAGGGCAATGCTTAATGCCAGATTAATCGAAGTAAAGGTCTTGCCCTCTCCAGGAATGGAACTGGTCACCATGATTAAATTTCCCATTTCAACCGGGGCAGCCCCTTTACCAAAGGCATTAGTCAGTAACGGACGCTTTATTAATCGATACTCTTCCGCAAACTGGGTATTTTCATTATCAGATGTAATATATCCCAATTCACGCAATGCGTCGAAATCAAGCTGACAAACCAGGCTATTATTCTTTGATCCAGGCCCCCGGGGCTTTTTAAGGGCTACAAACTCAATATCTTGTCCTAGGGCAAGCTCACCGGGTTTTTCCTTGCGGAGTATGGCGACGGCCTTTTCTATTACGCTCATAATACTATTCTCATTCAGCCCTTAAAATGATAATCGCTTACATTACACTCTGAACGGTGACTATGGCCACAAATATTATTGAGAGCATTACCATACTTGTTGCATAGATTATTATATCAACTTTACGTTTTGTTAACATATCGGGACTTCTAACCAACGAAACACTCCCAAATACGGGATAACTTGCTAGTTCACGCAATGTCTTTTGATCGTGGACAACCGGATAAAATTGACAAAAGAGGTAGACCAGGCCTAAACCACCGCCCAATGCAATCAACAGGACAGCCGCATTAAGCACAGGCCGATTTGGGGATGAGGGAGTTAAGGGTACATGGGGTGGTTCAATTATCTGGAATTTAACCTGATCCCCCGCACTTTCCACTTCCTGTGATATTTTGGCAGACTCTCGTCTTGTCAACAAATCATCATATTGAGCTTTGTTGATATTGTAATCACGATTCAGACTTGCCAACTCCGCCTCAATCCTGGGCAGTGTATCAACACGCTCTTTAAGGCTTTTAATGCGTCGGGCATATTCCGTAACTCGCACCTTTGCAGTTGCCACTTCGGTTAAAGCCTGGCCTAAGGCAACACGGAGTTCTTGATATACTGGATTTGAGTCCAATACTGCACTTGACGAAGTACCCGCAGCAAATGATTTCAGCTCCTGCTTTTTCTTATCCTTCAATGCAACGAGTGTCTGTTTAATCTCTGTTACATCCGGGTGTTCTTCAGTGTATTTAAGCAACAAATTGTCTAGCTGTTTTTCAAGGGCATCAATCCGGCTATCCGTAGCTGTAGGTATTGATGTTGAACCTGGTTTTGAGGCTGCTGTAACCATTTCATCCAGCTGGCGTTTCAGTTCACCGTGTTTATTTTGTGCCTGTCTCAACTCAAACTGAGCTTGTTCATATTCACTTTGTGTTTGCTGAAGATGGCCAAAGTAGTCTTTACCCTGTCCAGGAATCATACCGGCATTTTTACGTTTAAATTCCATCAGGCGTTTTTCAGTATCAACAAGCTTGGCTTCATATTCTTTTAATTGTCTGCCAAGAAATTTCTGAGCCACATCAGAGTCCTGACGTGAACCACCCAGTGTTGTTTCAACAAAAATATTTAAGAGTTCTTGTACAACCTCTTTGGCTTTGCCTGGTTTTTCATTTTTATAAGTTATTATATATAAGCTTTCTTTATTATATCTTTTCCTGCCACCATTAACCGCTTTTATCTTTATTTGGCGCCTCAGGTGGACAAACATTTTTTCTTGATCTGCCGGACTATTGATATTGATATCCATATCGGTAGTCCGTATCAATTTTTCCAGATTGGGGCGACTTAACAGTGTTCGGGTCATCATGCTCACCCTGGACTGGATATCCGTCTCAACGGCCAGGCCTTTGAGTAATGGCCTGAGGATAGAATCTGTGTCAACCAGGATTTTTGCGCTGGCCTCATATTTATCTGGAATGGTATAAACAAACGACCAGCCAACGATTGCAATTCCCCAGATAGTAACAATGCTGGCCCAGCGATAACGCCAGACATCACGTAAAAATATTTCGACCTGTAATGCCAACTGGTGGATTGTAGAAGGCTCGCTTGATGGCCTCCTCGAAGTCGTATTCATTAAAACCATGCCTCAGGTATGACCAGGACATCGCCGGGCATCATTCGAATATTTGCCGTCATATCACCTTCTTTAACCAGATCATCCAGCCTTACTGTATACTGGATTTTTTCATCACCTTTTGTCCTGATTAAAGTGGTACTGTTACCTGCAGCAAATTCAGTCAAACCACCCACAGCGATTAACACATCAAGTAGTGTCATATTTTCGCGGTAAGCCAGTGCCTTGGGAGCAGCGGCCTCACCAATTACCCTAATTTGTTCGGTAAAACGACCAACAAAACCTGTTATTGTAATCGTCACCTTGGGGTTCTTAATGTATCGTTTTAGGCTTCGTTCCATTCGCCTAGCAAGTTCTGATGAGGTCTTGCCACTTGCCTTTAGATCTTCGACCAAGGGGGTCGTCACATAACCATCGGGCCGCACTGTTACGTTAGTTGATAAATCTTTATTGCCCCAGACAAACACAGAGAGCGAATCTCCCGGCCCAATTTTGTATTGAGGTGCTTGGATATCCGAGGAATTAAGCGCACTTAAATCATTGCCTGCGCACCCCACAGTGAAGATACCGGTCATCAATATTAAGGCCCTGATTAACGCCCGTAACTGACAGATGTTCCCCCTCATCCCACTCCTCCATTCCATAAATGCATATTAAATATAGAAAAATTATTGTTGAAAAAAACGAACAGATTAAGCAATCTTTCCAGAACCGCAAATCCGCAAATCCCTTATAAACCTACTTTATATCCAAGTTTATCACGACTGATATAAGCTACCAGTAAAACATTTTGATTTTATAAAATATTTTGGGGAATTCACACTCCCGCTAAGAAGCTGTATCTTATCTGATAACCCTTCATCAATTCGAAAAAGTTTATGATATACCAAACGGAAAAACCCCACTTTATAGTGGGGTTTTCGTATGATTGCGGATAAGTGTTAATTGCTTGGCTTTTTACGTCGAATGGTAAATCCTAAGCCAAATAAGCCGATACTGAGTAGTATCAGAGTCATGGATTCCGGAATCGGTGCGACGGCTGAGGAACTAAAGCCAAACGTGGCACCATATGAACTTACTCTAAGTGACCACGCCCCACTTGTGGTAGCAAAATCAGCATGATTAACCTCTCCCACACCACGTAGATACAAGCTGGTGGCTGTCTGATCCACAATATCGATATCGGTCAGATCAAATGAAAAACCACCGACTTCCCAGAGTGGTGTAACGGGTGTAAATGGATCCACAAAAGAGAAATCATTGATGGTACCCAGTGTAAATGGACCGGCGGTGATATAAGTAGCGAAATCACCCGCTACACCACCCACCGCTAATGTGCCGCCAGAAGTTCCATTTACATATGCTGTACCTGTCCATTCCAAAAAATCAATCGCGGTAGCATCTGCCAAGCTGGTGCCCCCGACGGGGACAAAAGCACCACCAAATGTTATCTCGCCGTTAATTTGAGCCGCCTGCACAGGTACAACCAAAATGGCAGATACCAGTAGTGCCGCCGAGAGTAATTTGCCTATAAATTTCATAATACGCTGATCCTTAGAGTTTATTGAAGTAGTGTATGGTTATTTAATTGCAAATTATGCGCCAAAATATTTTAGCTATATAAAACAATACGTTATGATTCACAAGATGTGAACTGGTTCACATTTTGTAAATTATTTCGACACAAGCTTTTTGCAATAACTCTATTCGAGGGGAAATTTAGCTGAAACCGAGAAATTATCAGCAAGCATTATTATTTATAACTTTAAATATCAATAAGTTATATTTTAAACAACAAATATATTAATGACTTTAATGGGCTGTCAGATACTCCGACACATTGTCTCCTGACTATCCGAACTATTTACACATTAGTTAAAGCACCTGCCATCGAACAGGCTCAGTCAGTAATCGTATCAAGCAATTGTTTTGCCAGTATTTTTTCTGGGAACTCTAATGAATTTCGTGAAAACAGCTTGTTTAAAACCCGCCTGGCCTGTTCTTTTGAGCCCGTCACATTCAAGACCACGGCATAGTGATAGTGGATAGATGGGTTCTGACTCTCACTTGCCGCTCTGGCGAGCAGGTCACGAGCCCGATTATTGTCACCGTTTTTATATACTACCCAGCCCAGGGTATCCACAATTGGAGCGATGTCTGGCTTTAACTTATAGGCCCGCTCTGCATATTGTTTAGCTTTAGCTTTATCTGACTCCAGGTATGACAAAGCGATATTATTCAGAGCCGCGACATTGTCAGGAGCTTTTTCCAGGATGGCATGATAATGCTTACGGGCCTTTACCGCTTGCAGGGACTTTTCATAGTGTAAGGCCAGGGCAAGTCTTGCAGAATTATCCTGTGGATTCGTATTCAGCCACTTTTCCAGCACACCTGCGGCATCATTTTTCTTGCCTACCTGCTGATATGCCAGCGCCAGTTTTCTGACCGTTACGGATGCAGGGGCTATCTTATGGGCTTGTACCAGAGATTTTATCGCTTTAGTAAACTGTTTTTGCGCAAAATATATCTCTCCTTCCAGCTTGAAGCCGACAGCCCGTTTTGGGTATTTTTGTTTTATCCGTGTTGCGATTTGCAAGGCTGAACTATATTTACCTTGCCTGACATTTAGTGACGCCATTGCAATGTTGGCGGGTAAAAAGTCCCGTTTAAGTTGCAAGGCCTTCTGCAGTGATTTTTCTGAGCCTGGCACATCCCCCAATGCCTGCTGGACGCGAGCCATATGCAAATGTGCTAATGGTGCTTTTGGTGCGGTTTTCACAAGGTCTTTTGCTGTCGACAAGGCCTCGTTCTTTTGTCCGGAGCTCAATTGAGCGGTAATTAGCAAAGGCATCACTGTTAATTTATTCCTGGTCGACTTTACCACCTCACTCAATAATGCCACAGCTCGAACTGCCTGATTTGTTTTTAGATAATACTGACTCAACACCATACGTGGGGCCAGAGCAGCTGGATTTTTTTCCTTTGCCTGCATTAACCACTTTAACGCAGCATCAGTATTGTTTTCGCGTCCGGCCAGGGCTGACAAGCCCATCATTGCATTCAGATTTTTATCTTCTATCCGAAGTACTTTTTTATAACGGCTTTTTGCAGACTCAAGATCCCCATCCTCAAAATCCATCCGGGCAAGAGACAAGAGTCCCGGCAAATGACCGGCATCAAGTTTTTGGGATTGTTCAAAATAATTTCTTGCCGCCAACCTCTCACCAGCGGCAAGCTCTACGATTCCTGCAATAGAATAATTACCTGGATTAAGTTTATCTTCTTCCAGCATATCTTTTGCAAGTTTACGTGCGGTATTAAAATCATTTTTGCGAATGTGCGCATAGACCAACACTTTATTTGCCTGGGATTTCCCCTTGCCGGAAATACTTTCCAATTCCTTGATAGCGTCATCAATTGAACCTCGCCTGAGATAAATGTTCGCAAGTTCTCTTTTAAGCAATTGATTTTCGGGATTGGATTTTTTCGCGCGTCGGTAGTAGTCCTCCGCCTGTTGAGGATCGTTATTTAATATGGCCGCACTCCCTATCATTGCCAATAGCTGTGAATCATCTGATTTTTTGCCAATTGATTTTAAGGTATCCAACGCATCCTGATGCTGCCCCAATTTGATATGGACTGCCCCAAGCAGTTTACGTGCCTGAACATGAGTGGGAACATTGTCCACAAAATAGCTTAAATGTTTATTTGCTTGCTCATAGCTTCCTTGTGCGTAGTGGATTGCCCCTAACAAAAGTTTACTATGAAGATCATTCGGTGTTTGAATGAGAAGTTTCTCGAGCGAAACTCTAGCGCTGTCATAATTCTTTTCCTGATAATCAACGAGCGCAGACAAGTACAATGACAAGGGGTGTTCAGGCACAGTCTTGACCAGCAAATCCACTTTTTGTCTGGCTAAGACAATATTTTTTTGTGAGATCGCTAATTGTGTCAGGTACACTCGCGCTTGGAATTCCTGCGAAATAACACTCTGTTTATTTGAAAGCTCTATCACTTTTTCAAATGCATCAGTGGCATTAATCATATCCTGCTTTGCCAAATAGACCTGCCCTTTATGCAGCCACGCAGTAGCATTATCACCATCAGCAGCAATGGCCTCATCGATCAACTTGAGTGCTAACGCTGTATCCCTGACACTCATAGCATGGCGAGATAGCGCTATATTTGCCTCTATAGACAAAAAGCCACTATCTTTCACACTCTTGAACAACTCATATGCAGCTGTTTTATTATCAAGAGCGGCATATGCATAACCATGAACTAGCATTAACTTTGCTTTTTGATCCGGTAATTTTGCCAGTGTTAATGGCGTATCTTGAAAAATCTTTTGATATTCCTTCTGTAATAGCAGTGCCTCACCCCATAAATCCGCTATGTCTGACATAGAAACACCGAGCTTCTTTGCAAAACCAAGTTCCTTTTCAGCCGACGTTCCCTGCCCTGTTTTAATGTAAGATTTTGCCAGCATTAACCTGGCTTGTTTGTTTGATGTGTTGTGCTTGATAACTTTTTTCAGTTCTATTATCGCCGTATTATGATCGCCGTTAGATTGGTATAATGCAGCATCGCGCAGTGCATCTTGTTCATTAAAACCCCACTCGCAACCAGGCCCCAAAAGCCCAAGCAACAAAAGCAAAAAATAATTTCTAATCACATTTTTACGATTCCAAGTTGCCATTAAATACACCCTGTCTGAGACACTATTTATTTACCTGCTTAATTGTCAACCGAACGAACTCATCTAATCTTTTTCTGCCAACACTATATGTATCTTTCACTGTTGTAGCGATAATATAGGATGTAATCTCCGGCTTACCTCTTAACACGCCAAATAGGGTATATACTTTCGCCTTGTATGGGCTGCCGGTATTCCAGCCGTTTGTATGGTACCAGCGCCACACCAACATCTCCTGGTTGTTTTTACCACGGATAAGCGTCTCTTCCACTTCAGCAAGACCTTCAATATTGGATGAATACAGCTTTACCCAGACTCTCGTCCAAGCATTACGATCATAAACTCTATTTGAAACATTTACAGCTTCATTCCCGACATTCTGCCTGGAGAAATACCGCAGGTCCAGATAGACTATATCTTGCTCATTATTAATAAAAGTTTGTGAATATTTGTAGTCCCCTTCACCCGACATATAGACTGGCTGCCATACAACATTGTCAGACTCAAATGTTTTCCACTTTCCATTTGATTTACTTGTGAATTTCTCTGTAGCATATGACTTATTTGTATTCATAGTTGAAAACAACAATAATAACGGCCCAACACTTATGATCAATATTGATAGTATCGCCCCGGACAAATAATTTCGTTCAGGTGTGTTATTGTCTGGTGACTTGTTCACTAACAAATCATGTGCACTATTATTTTCATAATTCACTTTCGACGTCCAATAACGACTCACAACAAATATAAAAATTCCAAACACAATTGAAAACACAATCCATCCCAAGTAGCCATGGTCCTCGACTAGGGCATGCTGCATTTTGGTGGCATTACCCACAATAACTATTATGTAAACACGAATAATATTCGATAAAATTGAGACCAGCATCCCGAACATCAGGAGAACCGTACCTTCCTTTAGCCTGAAGTGGTTTATATATGCGTACAACAACGATAAAATAGTCCCTACGGTTACGACATTTAAGCCACTGCAACTTGTATCAACCTCAAAGGTCCCGGCAGGCACCAGTATCAACACGCCATCTACCAACGTGGAAATACCACTAAGCTCAAGGGCCAACCCTGAGGCTATCGCCGTAATATCCTGTAACACAGGAACAAAAATGCTTAGCAGTGGCCCACTCAAAAGCATTAATAATATCGGAAACCAGAATACTCTACTTTGAGTCCAGCCCAGCAGGCTGATAAACAACGTTGCTAATATTATGGGTAAACTGACCAGTTCAACATATTCAATAAAGGTCAAATTGGCGAACAGCCATAGGACGGATAATCCCAATAAAATGATATAGCCTGATACAGCAAAGGAAAAGTCCAGTTTATTACTGTGCCGTTTCCATGTTTGATAAAAAATATAAACACATACGATGAACAACAAAACCCCATGCGAATTCCAGTCGAGCATCCATGACTGAACAAGATTATTAATTGAATTATGGTAAAGGGCGAAAAAGCAAAAAACAGATATTGCTAGCAGACATGAAGGGTTATTTATTTTTTTGTATATTTGTGAAAACATTTAAGTCTTAAGTTTGTACTTCGTCATTAAATCATAAAGAGTTGGTCTGCTTACTCCCAATAACTCTGCAGCTTTGGAGATATTATTCTCCGTATGATTCAGGGCCCGATGAATAGTACTCCTTTCTGTAACTTCGCGTGCTTCTTTCAAATTTAATGGCATCGCAGTTTCAATACTCGAATCCAGATCTAATTCATCTGCGTCGATATTGGGGCCCTCCGCCATAATCACTGCACGTTTAACCTTATTATCCAGCTCACGTACGTTACCCGGCCAATCATAGTTTTCAATTGCAATCAGGGCATCCTTGGTAAACCCCTTAACCTTACTGGCATGCTGTTGTATGTATTTGCTTAAAAATGTCTTTGCCAATAATGCCGCATCACCTGTTCTTTCCCGTAATGGAGGTAACTTGATGATAATCTCACTTAACCGGTAATATAAATCTTCCCTGAAACCACCGGATTTAATCATTTCTCCCAGGTCCTGATGGGTAGCGCAAACAATCCGTACATCAACCGGAATTTCTTCCCGTCCGCCAAGGCGTTCAACTACCCTTTCCTGCAAGAAACGTAATAATTTAGCTTGTAATGAAAGTGGTAGATCACCTATTTCATCCAGAAAAAGTGTCCCTTGATCGGTATATTCAATCTTACCGATAGTCCGTTTTGTGGCCCCAGTAAAAGCGCCCTTCTCGTACCCAAAAAGTTCACTTTCAAGCAGGTTTTCCGGAATGGCTGCACAATTAATTGCGACAAAACGCTTATCTTTACGCAAGCTCAAATTATGTAGCGCCCG
>Ga0209633_10000282_pt1 | contig 60998 bp, 36 predicted proteins | sample Cruoilmetagenom1_FD_187290 | JGI IMG/M metagenome (GOLD analysis project Ga0209633, IMG submission 187290) | Oil polluted marine microbial communities from Coal Oil Point, Santa Barbara, California, USA - Sample 1 (SPAdes) (version 2) | ecosystem: Environmental > Aquatic > Marine > Oil seeps ... | reverse complement strand
ATGGGCGGAACGGGTGCGCCAGCGATTGGGCCATGAAGCGGTTCAATTGGTCGATAAAGCTGGAAAGCGGCGGGTAGTCGTGTCGAGCGATGGTGGGCGGGTGCGAATACGCCGTAACAAAAAAGGACAGAAAACCAAGAAAGGGCGCTCTCGCTATCATACCGATTGGAAAGAGCCCAAATTATTGATCATCTATACCGTCGATGAGCAGGGCCGCCGAGAAAAGCAGTTTTCACCCTACATTGATGGAACGATGAAAGGGCCGGATGTTTTGTACGGGTATATCCGTTTCTATCTCAGAAAATTGGAGATCACCAAAGCCGAGTCCGTTGTCTTCGTTTCCGACGGTGCGCCTTGGATTTGGGAGCGCATCCCCGGTTTGATGATGGACTTGGGTCTCAATCCAAAACAGGTTTTTCCTGTTTTGGACTTCTACCATGCAGTTGAACACCTCGCCAAGGTCACTCAACTGCGCAAAAAATGGACTGCAAAAGAGCGTAAAGCCTGGCTGACGAAACATCGTCGCATGCTGAAACGAGGTGAAGTGGAAGCAGTGATCAAACAGATCCGCTCGCTATGCTGGGGTGGAAATAAGGCGATACGAACCGAACTGAACTATTTCATCAAGCACAAAGCCCACATGGCCTATGATAAATTGAAGGTATTAGGCCTTCCAATCGGAAGCGGGGCTATAGAAAGTGCTATTCGGCGTGTTCTTAATTTGCGTATCAAAGGGCCTGCGATTTACTGGAAAGAAGAAAGTGCCGAGGCAATCATATTGCTCCGTTCCTATTTCAAGGCTGGCCGCTGGAACACATTGAAAAGTATAGCGTTAGCGCCAACAATAAAGGTCGTCGCATAGTCCACAAAACGAGAATGCGCCCTGCGCAATCGGGGATGAGAACGGCATTAACCGTCCGTTCTATCTGGTATTTAAAATGTTTACCCCCCATCTTTGATATGCCAGTTCCGCTTAAGCACGGATTTTTGAATATCTATCCAGTTTTCATTACTTCACATATAAGCATAATCCTGGAAGATAACTAGCCGAAATGAGCAATACTTACTCATTCACTCCATAAAGCCTGGCTCCAGACCGATTAACCATAACGGAATGCGATAGAAGGCCTGCCTTGATCAAATCATGAATTTATCTGCTAAATTTTCGTCAACTTGTTATAGTGCGTTCTCAAAGTTTGACCATTGGCAAAGTACTTGACAAGGACGAGTCCGATCTGGTCATCATCGTCGATAGTTGGTAGTGGGGTATCCACTTCTTCTCTGTCCTCTGACTCGAAAGCAAAGAGAGGTTTGCTTCCATTCGTTGGACGCAGGACGCCCTTGCCGGAACCGGCGTTGGCTGCATCACCAAAGATCAGATTCCGATGCATGACTTGACGGAACCCTTCGTCTTCCTTCGCGTCGACAACCAGCACAGCACAGCACTTGGGGGTGGTCGAGGCGTAGGGAACCAGTCGCAGCTTTTTTTCCCCCGCGGAGCCGCCGTATACAACTTCGACAGGATGCTTTTTCCCATCGCCATCCGTGAACTCACCCTTCCAACTAATTCGAATCGTCTGGGCTTGATCCAATTTTAAATCGTGGTTCTTGTTTTTATCGTGGTTCTTGTTTTTGGAGTTGAATTGATAAAGCTTGTACTTATTGTCAAGATCCGAGACCATTTCGAACGACTCCTCATCCCCAACGACTATGGGTATTTCTGCCAATGGTGATTTTCCGGAAGCAGCATTCTGCGGCTCAAGCACCAACACCGGCTTCAGCGTCACGTCCACTGGGTCATCTAAATTTTTCAGTTTAACTTTTACTCTCACCCCTTTGTCAATCCCCTTCAACTCACTTACCAAAAAGATATTGGGTGGACGACGAGTAGAAAGGTAGGTCTCTACTAAGTGGATTTGATCATCTCCACCTAAGCAGACCAGCACCGGACGATCACCAAACATAACGAGACGTCCTGCACGCGAAACAGATGTAACTTCCCGTAGTACACGTCCACTCTCTACATCAATAATCGCTACACGGCGAGTGTCCGGATCATCATCTTTCTTACCAGTGCTAATCGTAAGCAAGGGCCTGCTCGTTTCAACATTCAAACTCATGCTGTTGACCGGCTGGGGAACTGGGATCTCGCGAGTGACATCTCCATTTTGATCGTATGATCGGACGTAGCCGTCATCCTCGGCAACGAACAGAACTGGCTCGTGGAAGTTGCCGCTACGTACCGAGTGCAGTGCGACGGCCTGTGCGGTGTGTGATGATACGATCGTTGCGACACTTTCCGGTTTATCTTGGGGTTGATCTTTCTCGGGCAGAGTGAGTCTCCATATTTCCCACTTTTTCCCTTCACCCCAGCAGACGGCGAAGACAACATTAGATTCATCTCCTGCAAGCAACAGGCGATCATAGTCCCCACCCGGTTTGAACGAATCCGTAAATTGACGAACGTAACCAGGTCCGCCCACGTTTGGGCTCCAGAAGTGAATGATGCGATTGTCGCTATCCTTTTCCAAAGCGGAAAACGTATCAAACACCATCGCACCACGCTTTGTCCTCGCGGTCGCCACGTCCAACGCGGCGATGTCGTTTTCCTGCAACGTTAGCGGACTCTTGTCGGACAACTGAAATGCCTGGACCTTGCTGTCAGAAGCAGCCAGAATCACAGGAGCCCCCTTGACGTCCTGCGTCAGCGTAACGACGTCATCCGGGGCAATCCTTGGTTCTAATGTGATCCCCGCCGGGGCCTGTGGGTCGCGCACTGAGGACGCTTCCCACTTTGTCCCGGACTTGGCAAGAACAATGGTGTTTCGCTTGTAGGCGCGTAACTCGACGTCCGTTGCGCCTGGCAAAGGATCCAGCTCCGCCAACAGATTTGATTCGTTTTTCAAAACAATGGATTGCTTTGTGTTAGCCACCTGCCGCGCGTCGTAAACGGGAAACAACGGTTGCCGTTCGTCGAGATCAATGAGCTGGTCATTGATCTGAACGATCAGTTGCAAGCAATGTTGAGACTTGGGCTTGATTTCAATACGCACGTCATCTGAGGCTACACCTTCCGCTTGCTGGCTTGGCAACTGCCTGATTTCCATTTCGGTTCCGGTCGCGATGATTGGAATCGTGCCCAGAGTCTCCTTCCATTCGAACAAAACACGGCTACCTAGTCCACCAGACAAGGAACTGTATTTTGTGTTTATCAATTCGATGGACGAGCCGAGTGGCGGATTCAATTGCATCGGTTCCCTTAGTGAGAAATCGATGCTCGATCCTAAATGAAACCATGAATCAGTGGGACCTGCTGACTGAGACGATGGCTGCGGTCTAGTCGAAACAAATTGAAGACGATGGTGCATCATTGCGCCCGGCTTGTCCGGCGCAAGCCGCATGCGTAGCGCAGTTGGATGGAATGTGTGGGTAGGATCTAGCTCTGATGTAGCTAGTTCAATGATCTTATCTGTGTTATCGCCTCCGTTATTTAGCTCTATTAACAACTCCTTGTTGACGTCGTTATTTAGTACAGTAATAAATTCTCCTGCATCATTAAATCCGGCAATAATCCAATTTTTAGAATCATTTGTCGCAACAGCTACAATTAAAACAGCGCATACATCCTTTTTTAAATTAAATTCAGTTTTGAACTGGTCAATCAAGTCCTCTTTATTACTACCATCACTTGCTAACATTATTCTGAGATCACACCATGTTTTCGGCAAAAACCACTGTCGAGGCATGCGATGAAATGCGGTTGCTTCTTGCAGCAATAGAGACCGCAGAGTTTTATCTTCCAAGCGCACCGGCTGCGTCGGCTCAGATCGACCAACCACGATTTCCCGCCATGCGGTGCGATCCAAATCTCGCTCCACCGATGGCGTGTCCGGGCGCACGGTATATTGGTTGTCCAAAGAGCAGAGCCATTGTCGAGCTTCCATGTGGGTTAATCGGCGAAGATCCGAACGGATGATTCCAGACGCTTTCTCGGTGCTCGTGGTAGCCGACAGTTGAAAGGACTCACCGGCTGACATCTCCTGCCCTTCAAGAATCGACAATTGCGGGGTATTGGCGCCACGGACCGTGTGCCGGATAAGGATCCAGCGATTGATTGAATAGTGGGCAAAATCTTGCGAATCGAATAACGCCGACCGACCGATTTCACCGGTCGTGCTAGCCAGGCACTTCATCAGAGAACGGTCAGTGCCACCCTCGGGCGGGCGAGTAACGGACAAGATGTTCTCTGTTGAATGCTTGGCTTCTTGCCCTTCATTAATTTCCGCTACAACACCAAGATCCAATATACGAGTTCCGGAAGCATCCGACAGAACGGGTTGTATCAACCATCTCACGGTTTCATCTTCAGAATGCTTGTCCTTAGCCTTATCATCGGATAGCTTGTCTATTTCGGGTTTCACTACGATCGATTTCGCATCAACCGGAGCAAACCGTAACCGCGACCCCAGCCCTTGTAGATGAGTCAATCGTGCAATATGCGGCGATGCGATGCCGAATGGCACCAGAGCTTCACTATCGAGGCACCTATCGACCGGAACCAGTTCATTCGATAATTCCACGACTTTGATGGTACATGTCTCTTCGACTCCGACGAATTGTACGAACAGTTCGGACTTAGGATTGGACGTGTCCGAAGCTGCCAGGTTGATGGTATGCATTAAGTGCAGATGTGGATCGGCAAAGGCTGCGTCAAGATTAATCACATCGTCATCTGCCGACGTCTTGGCAGGAACCGCACGATAGAGGCCGGGAAGTAATTCGAAGTCTGAAGTCTTGGTAAAATCATCTTTGAAGGTACACTGGCAGCGTAAAGGTCCTTGAAAGATGCCGGATTTTATGTCGAGCTCAAGGAACCCTGTCAGGTTGTAAGCAAGGATCCCTTTTTCAACAGTGATCAGCTGATCAGAGATAAAAAGTGTTGCTTTTTGACCCTCCCCCAGAGTGATTTTCAGAACACCACCAAGCACTATCTCCTGATGGTTCTCCTCACCACGACCGAACAGACGTGCTCGCAATTCAACCCGGTTAAAAGTCGCGTTGAAGTTCATGATGGAACCGTCTTGCGTAGCAATACGGACTTCTGTGTCGTCCTGGCGATGGATTACCTGTGTGACGGTACCCGCCAATTTTCCTCCCTTTTCCCGCCATAGGGTGAGCATGCCCGCAGCGGCAGAACCACCCGCCAACGGATCGATCAGGAGCGCATACATTCCTTGTCGGTAAACACCGGCCAGCATCGGTGTGTGACTGTCGTTCCACGTGCGTCTGTTGGTGAGTGCCACACTGCCATCGTGACAGACTCGGGCGTGTACCTCGAAACCCAGCGCATCAACGTCAGAAACTTCCAAAGAGACCTCTGAATCAGCCCTGACTCGTCCAGTTTCGTCCAATTGAATCAAACCATCAATGGACCAAACACCGAGGTTGCCAGGCGAAGCGACCAGAACCTGAACGCTATCACCGGCTTTGGCAACTGCGGAATGAATCGAGAGAGCGCCGGTTTTGAATGCCCAACGATGCAGTGGTTGGGTATGCTGGTCGGAAAAAGACCAAAGTGAAAGGGATGTTTCATCTTTACCTACTTTTGTTCTTGTCAGTAGATGTGGGCGCTGACCAAGAGTAACAACATCCTGCAGAATGGTAGAATCCGCAAGCGACACCTCGGTAATCTTGAGTGCTGTCTTGTTACTGATGTCGATAGTATACAAGTGACACGTATTGCTGCCTTTTAACTTAAGCGCTGCGGTAATTTCAGTGTTAGATCGCAGATCGAAAGATGCGAAATCGAACTTTAACGATTCTCCCAACCTGATATGCGCGTCCTTTTCCAGTTCAGAACCGATCGGCCACAACATCGCTCCCTCGTCGTCGGCAACCAGTCCGAACCCTTGAGAAACCGCAACGGCTTCAATCGTCCCTTTTGTGTCAGGCAATTCTGCCTCTGTCCAATCAATCATTGTCCAGGTACGCACCGCTTCAGCCTCAAATCCAACAATAACAGAACCACTCCCAGCCTGTTCGGCAAACTCGACACGAGTGAGTTCGTTGGATGCTTTCAGAGTAGCCCGCGTTTTTTCTAAATTCAGATCGACTACACGAATCTCTTTACTTCCATCCACGGTTGCAAGGTGTGGCGCCCAAACACCACCTGCGGCAAAGGGAACAGGTTTTTGGGCGATCGATCTGAGTGTAAATAGCTCGCTCTTTCCAGGGTCGAGCAAATCAAAAGCCCGCGATTCAGAAATACCCTTGTCGTTTACCACCGTGGTTGGACCTGGCCCCACAACGGCCTTTGAAGTTGCCGCGGTACGAACGATCTGGATAACAGCAGACGACCAGGATGGCAATGAATCGGTGTGTTCACGACGTTTCCAGCCACCGGGATCCGCACCGGAACTCGGTACAAACACGAACGAGTACAATTTGGTTTCAAACACTGCCCCTTCTCGAACAGGCACTGCAGCTACAAGAAAATGTGTCTGTGCGTCGTGAGAGAAACATTTGAGCGAGATGCTTTTTTTTTCAGGATCAGCGACAGTTGAAAAATCAAACTCAGGAACAATTGAAGGATCAGGGTCAAACTGACCACTGGACTCCTTATAAGACTTTATCGACTTATTGTCTTTGCCAACAGCGACAAAAACAGCAAGAGTACCATCACTGAGGCCAATCGCTACGGAGTCGATAGAACCCGAAGGATCAATCGACAGCGGTTCCTGAATAGAAAGTACATTATCAGACTGTACCTTCCATAATAGCGCCTCTGTTTCTGTTCCAGCACCGACCCAAAGCGTTGCGTTAAAGGAACGAATATCAATTCCAGTCGAAAGCGATCTGTTATTGCCAGGCAGTTCAGACAAAGTCCCTTGAGCGACCTCAAGCACATAACCTCGACCATCAATAATCGCAGCAACATACGCTTCTCCTTGGTGCTCGGTTCCAACAAGCATCGTCACCGCGCCTGCGGCGATGTTTAATTGACGCAGTTTCTTGCCGCTTAACGCGTCCCATATTCGCACTTCGCCAGCTTCGTCACCAGTGACCAAATAGGTATTGCGTTGATCGGACACCAGACAGCATTTCGTTATGGAAAAATCATGGATAACATTATTGAGGTTTCCTTGTTTTGCCTGTGTGTCGAATGTCAGATCAGCGTTGCCGAGCTCAAAACTCTTGCTCGAGATCGGCGCGACCAACGTTGGAATGATCGCGCGACCCACGGCAGCTTGTTGAATCGTATGATCAGCTTTAAACTCTTGCCGCAGACTCCCGGTCAGTGTATCCCACCAACACACATGGCTGTCCTTGTCCGTTTCACCTATGGGCTGATGAATCGTAACAGCATCGGACATTCCCAAGTCCGCGCCATTTGTTACGCAAACGACCTCTTCCTGCGGGACATTTGAGAACTCATATCGTGGTTCTGATACCGACAACATTGGCAGTTGAACGGGATCGACTGCGGTATCTTTGTCACTCGTCTTAGACAACTCCCAGAGTGTCTCGAAACCATACAATGCCTCTCCATCGGGCTCGACACCATATCCCCCAAGCACGATAGATTGATCCGAAACAGTTGTTAATGGATGACTTCCACCTAACAGACGTGCACGACTGTTGTTCGAAAGTTCCAATAATATTCGAGGTGATTCTTTGTCATACTTAACCTTGAATTCGATCGATTCCAGCAAGCCATCAAATCCGCTTTCTGAACTGTCAGATGTGGAATCCGCCACCAATATATTCCATTTAATGGACCGGTGATCACTCTCTCCATCGGGTAACCCTGTTACAGAACTAAGTTCAAGGTTACCATTGTCTTCGGAACTCAGTTGAATTTGAACGAGAGATTTTTCTGCGATGGCCTGCGCAATTGGAGCAGGAAGTTGGCCCTTCAAATCGTCACTGACAGCCGATGCTGTTCCATCAAGAAGAAGCGGGTTGATCAACGCCGCGTTCAACGTCATGCTCTTGATTTTTCCACTATTCACTGTATCTTCGAAAAATGTCATGGCGACGATTTCGTGAATAAAAAGAGGAATACCCTTCACGCGTGGCAGGTACGAGGTCACGGCAGTTTTGCCGACTATAGTGGAGAAAAAACCAAACACCCCGAAGTAACCGCGGCTGGTAAGCAGCGCTCCGTTTTCATTGGAGTCTTTGGTCGGTTCCTCTTCAACCCATTCCGGTATCCAAAAGTCGCCAGACTTTTTCAGTCGCAATCCCTCACAAGAAAAACAGATCTCCGTAACAACTTCAGGACGCTTAACATCACTGACAATTCGGCACGCATCCGCAGCATTGGGAACATAGCTAATCAAAATTGTCGCTCCCGCCTCTTCGTGCGAAGCACTGACAGAGCCGCGTGTCGCACCCGGATCTTTAGGCCGACTGACGGGAGTAATGATGACTCGTCCCGGATCTGCGGTTTTATTCGCACTACTCCGTAACGTGCCTAGATTGTCCATCATCCAGTGACTATCGCGGTGACTGCAAACCAGTCGGTTAGCATCAAGATCCCACAACCGAGTTGTGCCATCAACACCACACGTAACAAGACCGCTGTGAAGATCACTACGCGATGTTGACGTTACAATTTGCAGCAAACAGGGATCAACACAGTTAATCGTGCCGAAATGCCCATCCAATCGGAAGTAGGGTTGGCGTTGAAAGTCTTCCAGGTCGACCGCCAGTCGAGTTTGAATGGATCGCAGCTGAGACTCTTTGGTCGAGAGCCAAACATCAATCGAACCGGTTTTATTGGCGACACAAATCCACAGCGATTGGCAGCCGACCGGCAATCCATCGTCACCGGTGGGGCGATCTTGCAAACAGATGCTGACAGCTTCTTCGGGCAAGATAACGGAGTCAAACTGGGCGACTTTGTCACCATCAATCTCACCCAGTGACCAATGTTTCTTCTTATCAGACAACGTGACAAGGGCGATGGAATTGCCGTAGCGCGCAAGCGACACTGCAGCAGCAGGCGAGTCAAGCGGCTGGACTGTATCGGCTCTGTTTTCCAACGTCAACGGCTTAAATGACCATGTACCACTTGATTTTAAGCCACGTAAGACGATGGCTGGTGCGTTGGAAACAGTTGCAGCCAGGCAGAGCGTGTCCGGAGCGATAAGCAACAGAGTCCAGTTTTTACTGTCCGAGGGATTGAATGCACCATCGGCCGCCGGATCAACCACAGCGGGATTGGTGCTACTTATAGTTTCCGCCGGCGACCACGACCAGAACATCAAACGCACTTGCTCTTCGCTGGTACTCGCGACTAACACGCAAACAACGTTTTCGTGCGCCGAAACGTTTGCAGTCTCGGCTGCAATTCCAGCCGAACCGACGCTGACCGAATCAGTCGGCCAGTCGCTCTCCTTGTGCTTCAACCACGCTTCGACTTCACCATTCGAAGCAACCCGAACGATCCAATGGGTATCGACTGACTGGCCCGCCCCGATGGCAGCAGCTGATTGACCATCCTTTGGCTTCAACAGTGTCAATCGCTTACCCGTCAATCGGTCCACAACGGCCAAATCACCATTTGTCAATTCCGTTACAAACCATGGGAGAGGCGACACGTCGCCTGATCGTGAATCGCCGATACATGAGACAAAATCCGCACCGTCGAATAACAGCGGGACGCTTCCGTTTCTGGCTCGACTGCTTCCATCTTCAAATTCGGAATCTTCAGAATCTGCTACGGTGATTGCAACCTGCGGAACTGGAAAATCCTTACATCCTTTCTTTTTGATATCGACGCTCTTTAATCGTACATCAAAAGTGAGCCAATCCTGCTGCTCTGTACCTGCTTTTTCGGAACTGATGCTAAGTTCCTGAGCCTGACCAAATCCAGGCATCATTAAATTAACAACCGGTGCTTTTGCATGTAGATCATCCGCAGAACCCTGGTAATCAATCCACGCAGAGGGTGACTGTCCGTCTATCATTTCGGCTCCCGGAAGCCAATTTACGATCTCGCCAGCTTGCGCCTCAGAATCCTTCAGATCCGTTACAGCGAGCGCATAATCATCGCGTACCGAAGCCAGGAACTCATTGACGGAGCCGACTAATGCCTTTGGAGTGCCGTCGATGGAACGGTCGGTGCTCGCAGTGGCTAACTCTCCGTGTTCCAGCACAAGATTACGATGAAACAGCTGGCGTCTCTTGTCCGCTCCTTGTGCACCTCGATCCGACATACCGACCCACGGCGCAAGCGCCATGGCAGCGGCGATACTGGGATCGGAGTCATATTTGACTGAGTGCAATACAGCTGCATCAGACCCTGTCATTTGTAACCGACAATCGGTGATCTCATATGGCATCAAGGTATGCGTCGTATCGCGCTCAACGATCATGCGTAACGTTTGAGGGTCCGGTGTTTGAACCAGGTTGGTCGATCCTGCCGAGATAAAATCAATCCCCGCATCGCCAACAAACGGCGCGAACGTGACCACCGCTTGATTCGAGCACTCCATCTTGAATTCAAGCGCTTCACTGGATTGGATGTTTATCGAAGGCAAAGTGGTATGCGATGAATCACCATTCGAACGGCTCTGGTCACCAATCATGCGGGCAAATATCAGTCGCGCCTTTTTCAACGCACCGTGCAACCTCTTGGTGTTGGGCGGTGCTGAAGGATCTTGCAGTCGGCGCGAATAGCAGTCGAATTGTGGCGAATAAGCAATAATGTTGCCGCTAAGAATTTCCAGGTCAATCGAGTGACTCTTCTCCTTCTCGTCGATGGTTAACTTGAGATCCAGTGGTTTGGCGTCCGGATCGAGAATGTCGCTGCCAACATCAAAGCGCCAATCACGATTGCCGTGACGGGTGGGCAAGCGCAGCACATTGCCCGATGGCAGCGATTCGGTATCGTTGGCATCCGGAATATGGAATCGAGTCCAACCTTGCATCTCTGCTGCCAGTGATGGCGGGCGTGGTGAAACGTTACCATATTGCCACAGGTACCCCGCCTGCAATGCATTTCCTGAAATGCCGACGCACTTGAATTGGCGTGGAGGAATATTTTCCACACCGGTAAGCGTGCCATTTTTCCAGTGAATAATCGGATGCTCTGGAGGGCCTGGTAGGGGGGCATCAACAAGAAGATCAGCCACTTCATCGCGGTTGGCAAGCCGTAAGTCACGGTCGGTGAGAATCAATCGAGAACCAATTTCGCGTAACGACAGTGGCGTCCAACGGCCTTCGTCCTCCCCGTCTCTAAATAGCAGTGCGAAATTTGGCCGCATGAACGTTTCGATGCCAGATCCCGTGTGGCGGAGATAAAACACCGAAGCACTCTTCTCCTGCTGCACAGCCGGACGTTTGATGACTTGAATCGAAGAGCCTTCCAGCAACTTTTGTAACTTATTACGATAGCTGGCAAGCTCTTGACCCGTACTGACAAACTCATCTCCACCGCACTCCGACAAACGCCATAATTGAAAAGAAACTTCGTCGATTTGAAGCGACACGCGCCGCCTTAGAGACAACTCCGGTCCCAGCAATTCCAACTCAAAGTCATTGGCGCCAAAAGAGATTCCAGCGACTTCCACACCCTTTTCGTGCCATAGTGCATTCAGCCATGCGGAGAGTTGCGTGTCGTTCATTCCAATAAATAACTTGTTGGACGCTACCGGGTGGGAGCTGTTCGCTTTAAACAACCCCTCGGTGGTGATGAGTCGAACACCTCCAGAAACAATGGTTGCGTGATAATCGGAGCCAGTGCTTTTGTCATCGAATTTCACCATTACCGAAGCACTCAGTTTAATCGCATCATTCAGATGATGTGGTCTGTCTTCATCCTCAGAAATATGTAGAAACAAGCTGTTTGGGTCGATATCTACTGTGAAATCAAAACATCTGAGGATGAGAACCTCCCGAGGTTTCTCTCCAAGAAACCACTGAGCAATATCCATTCGCCGAATCGGCAGGCTAAACAGACGCTCGCTTTCAATAGATCCAAGTGTGGGATCAGCGACGACGGGCGCGGCATGTTTTGCCAGCCACTCCTTTGGAACGCGCAGACAAATGGATAGCGGAAAACGGGTCGAGGCTTTACTGTGAAGCGTGAGTGAGACGAACTGAGTCATGAGCTTTCCCTCAATAGAGTGGCTGCCGTGAGCTTGCCGTAACACGACACTTGAATGTAACGTCGAGAGGCGTCGTCAAACAGTTTATCCTCTTTAGTCTTAAACGTGACAGTGACGACTGGAACTAACTCTTCAGGATCAGTTCCGGTTACTGTGCGAAGCTCGATTTCGGGATAGGGGTCGATGATTTCAACAGCCGAATCGAATGATCGGACATAGGGCTTGGCGCCCTTGGCATCATCCGTCTGGTACCCTTCCTGCCAAGGCATGAGCAGGTCAACAACACTTCGATAGATGCTGTCAGAATTGGCCTCCGCATTGTCTGAATCATCTGCAACACGGTAATAGAAATGGTAACCGAGCGCTGGCATTGGCAGAACATCGTCCGGGAGGGGGCTCTTCGTTCCCCCCTTGAATGTTCGTGGAGAGAGCAAGGGCACTCCACCGGCCAGTTCCGCAGGGGATGCCATCTCACCGAGCCGCGTGAGCACAACTTCAATCGCATATTTTCCTTCTTCTGGCGTCCTCACAACCGGAGGTCGATAAGCGATCACGGCTGGCATGCGCCGAGCCGGTTCAGAATCGGTCATTGGATCGTGCTGCGGAGGCGCTCCCTCCAGGTCGCCTTCGAACTGCCCGTTGACAGACAGTTGGACAGCGTAAAAGTAAGGGATCTCTTCTAACGTAATCAATCGTTCGTGACGAAACAGCCGAACCTCCGCGGTACTGCTGCGCGGGGTCGGCACAATGACGGGGGAGGAATCAACAACGGTCTCAGTGGTTGCTTCCACCATTATCTTCTGCACGATCTTTTCCCACCGTTTGTCCGGCTCATCGTGATCCACGAGCGAGTATTGGAAGGTGAGCTGGCAGCCTCGATAACCGGTGCGAATGGCTGAAATCCGGTTAAGTAATGATCGAATGCCAGCCGGTGGCAACGTATAACTAAAACGCAACAGCTCAGGATGCGGGAAGTTGGAGATCGGTAATGGAATGGGCAGATCGACTCCGTCATCGCGGGTGATGATACGCCTGGCATCCAGTTCCGCCCCGGCGTGAGTGACCTCCGGACGAGGCAGGTCGCGCGCCCAGCGAATCAGCGGTTCATAGCGGGACATCGACCGGGCGGACACTTCAAACCGATGTCCTCGCCGATCCGGCGTTTCCCAGTCGATGTGAGCAAACCCGTTAACGTGTGGAACGGTGCGGTAATGCAGTTCGAGCGGCATCATGCGAAGCTGTAACAGCTGACCGACTGCAACTGGCTTGGTCTTATCTTCAGCTCTTTGCCATGAAGCGAAATAGGCTACTCTGGCAAACAGCTCCACTTGCCTTTTAGCATTGGCCTCATTGCTCTCCAGGATCACACCACGAATTTCAAACCAATCCTTAAGTTTGTCGTAGACACTCTCCTGTTCTGGATTCAATAGGGGGTGATGCGAGATCAGTAGATCATGAAATAACTTGGGAACGATAATAAGCTTAACGAAGGAGAACCCGGCATAGAAGTAAGCGTTATCTTGGTTTGAGTCAGGACTAGGGTCAGGAAACTGCCCCCGATACTCGGAATCGGGTTCTCGCGGCGTTACCAGATAAACATAGTGCGGGTCGATGGTGTTCTGCTTCTGCTCGAACAACACCTCAAGATTCGCCCTGCGAATGGCATCCACCAGATCGGCTTGTGGCAAAGGTTCACCCGTTTCATCCGTACCGCCAAGATCCAGCGCGAACCCCATGCGTTCCAACAGATTAAAGTAAGCGACCAGATGCGGTTCGGAAGAGCTTCCTGTCGGCGTGCTACCACCCACGTCATCCAACGACCGGTGCGAATCGGGCAGCAACACCTTCATCTCAATCAATTCGGGCGCCTTTGCGCCAATGTTGTTCTCGGCAACCGTCACGCGGTGATGAGGCCGACGCTCCAATCGCCAGCCATCCGTTTCAAATTGCCGCTCCAGACGTTGCAGACCGATTGTCAGTCCGGCGGCTTTGGCGACAACGGATGCGGCTGCTTTACGGCGACCGTTATCCTCCGATTCGTATGTGATGAGTGATTGTAGCTCATCGACCGCTTCCTTTAATCGATCACTGGCCCACTTCGGTTTCTCCGTTGTTTCAGGAAACCATTTCAACAATTTGGTGACGTTCGGAAGGCTGCCACCAACACCAAACTCCTTGTCAGCTTCTGCCTGTTTATTTCGAATGAATTCAAATACCGCACCACGTGGTAACCAGTTGCGGTCCTGATCTCTTTCTACTGCGGACAGAGGTAACCCTTCGCCAACGGTCGCCAACACATCCTCTCCGATGATCCATCGCCGACGAATAATCGATGTGAGTTTGCGGGCATAGTCCGCATCCAAAAAAGCTTTCCGCGCGTTGATTGCCCCATCTTCTGAATCCTCAAAATCAGCGGATTCCGGGTTCAGATCATCGATATCCAGCAATGTGTTGCGCAGCGCCGAATTGATGGACTCAATTCGTTCAGTAGTCAACTCGTCCAGATCCTTGACACCCTCAGCCTCAAGGCCGAGGAACAGATAACAAACCAATGCCTCAATCTGTGAGATAACCGTTTGCAACGGTTTGTCATTAAGGTTGAGCGGCGATTTTTCAAATTCCCCGATCGCCGCCATCATCCCAGACGCGGCGATCGCCGCCGAATCCCAATCCGCACCACTCTCAATCGCACTGGTCAACTCAACCTTGTGCAGAGTGAATAACTGAATCAATGGGTTGCCGTTATCCAGAAACAGCGTCTGGTTAACCAGACACTTCTCAAAATCAGAGTCAGAAACCGCATCCCGAACCGGCACACCAGGAGGGGTCGACTCAGGAGGGGTCAGTCGCTGCACATTTTCTCGTCGCGTCAAGCGCCAGGCCGAATCGTTGGAGAAGTCGCGAATGGAATGTTGGTATGCCGTATATTCCCGCATCTGACAAACAAATCGCGCCGCCACCGCCGCATCGTCGCGGTCACGAATTTGGATCTCAACACCGCCGTGAGTGCGCCCTGAGTGGTTCCAGCTGATACCAACCCGGCGACGCCGTTTAGCGGCTGGATAGTCCCGTTCCAAAGAGCGCGCGCTAACGCTGACCGGAACGATGGAGTCTATTGGGGTCTCGTTGCTATCAGAGAAGCACAGGTCGTTCAGCAGATCGACTTCCGCCTGATCGATCCACTCAATTTGTCGTACTGTTCGCAGCCCTGGAGCGGCAGGGTTCAATCCCTTCCGATTTTCATACCAGAAATGTGTCTCTGGCGCAGAGACGAATGCGTCAAGCTGAGCATCCGACATATCTTTGAATTTTGGTTCCGTTTTGTTTGCCACGGAAGGAATGTTCTTGGAAATTGCCAGCGTCAACGAACGCAGCGTCCCTTCCGCTTCATCACCTTCATCACCCGACTCGCCCTGGTAGATTGGACGGATATAAAAGCGATAGGCATAGCCATCACGCTTAAATGGTTGGGTGTTGGAAAACACCCAAGTCCCCGGTTCGCCGGCTACCGGCTCGACTTCAATCTGGAACTTGTCACTCAACGAGAGCACGGGTTGGTCGGCGGAGAGCGCGCCCAGATTCGGCTCAGCGCCGCCAACCAGAGAGCGCCTTGCTTCATCCGCCGAACCCGCATAAAAGCCCGAGTCAACAATCAGCCGCTCCTCTACCCAAATCTGAAAATCACGAGGTTGATGAGCCTCAGTTTTATTTTTTCGCTCCCATTCATCCGTGAGTGCCAGCGTGACCCGTTCATCACCCATGGATGCCAACTGAAAATGGGTCCAGGTATTGTCGGAAGTCGCTGGATCGTTCGGTTGCAACAGCGAACCAACATCAAAGACCATCGATAGATCGATCGGGAAGGTGTCTGGTGCAGGCACATGCAGCTTGACCGGCTGCCAGGGAGAGAGGCCCGCCATTTCATCATTGGACTGATCATCGATAGGAACGAACCTGATGGCGTAATCGATCAGAGTCCTGTCGGCAATCACGCCAAGATCAAACAGTCGCTCGCCCAATTTTCCACGCACGCGGAACTCATCCGCAAAGATGTACGGATCGACCACCACCACCGGTTTTTCACCTGGATTATTGTTTAAATAGGTCAGCGACGGCAATTGATAGCTGCCGACCCGTACCGGTTTACCTTGCCCGCGAATCCTCCGCCACACCTCGAAGTGTGAAAAGAGGGGCAGGTAGTCATGAAAGAAGGTATCGTCGTAGCCGATGGGAAGTCGTACCACCACACGCCCCTCTTCACCAGATTTGTCACTCGCTTCAACGTCGACAACGTACTCCTGGCGGGGTGAGTACAAGCGTACCGATTGGTGAGCCTTTGAGAGAAGTGTGTTGACATCCAGTACCGTTACCGTAACAGGCTCTTCCGAACTGCCGGTTTCCCCTGCTTGAGCGCCACGCACCACGGTCATGGTGCTCCTCCCCTGGCCGTCATTATCGAACGTCAGGCCGTCCTGTTTGAAAATCAGACCTCGACGCCCGTTCTGTTCGGTTGCAACCCAGGCTGACGGCTCAGACGCGTTCTCATCTGTTTTTGCTGCAGTGTGGAATGCACGTACTATTTCAAAAAGAACGGCGGCGCGCCGCTGTTCCAAATCTTCTTCCGGCAACAGGTCATTACCGCTGTGCCGACGCTCGATAATCGCTCGCTGAGACCAGAAAAGGAAGTTGACCAAACGGCCGTAGGTTGAGTTAAAGTCTTGTGGCGCTTCGCCGGAGTGCAAAATTTGATCGGCTGATTTCATTCGCACTGGCAGGGCATGATCGGGCAGCAAGGCTTGATCGATCTCCAGCCAGAACTCACGATTTGGGGACTCGATGCGCGGATCAGTGATAATCACGTATTCACTCAAAGACCGAGAGATTGGCTCCTTGCCCGCCACAGTCGTCTCAGCCATCGTGGCCTCGATCTCTTCCAACGCATCCTTGATTGCCCGCGAAACGGGTTGAGAGCCAGTACCGTCGCTGTTAGGGTCACTCCATGAATCTTGGTCCCACGGCATTCTCAATGTGATGGAATCGTTTACCTTAATTGAGACGACGTGCCCACTGAACGGAATCGGCTTCTCCGGCTCCGGCTCAGTGGCATGCGGGGTAAACCACGTGGCATCCGCTTGCGGAACCAGCAGATGCCACTCACCTATCTGGTAATGTAGCCAGGTCTCGGGTGGCTCCGAATCCGCCATACTGACAAGCGCTGTAGCGTCACCCTCTCCGGTGAGCAATTTCTGCCGATAAGTTTCAATCTTGTGTTCGAACAGGGCGACGCGACGCCGCACGCCAACAATCACCTCTTCGCGGATCTTCAACGATGGTGAGACTGACAGACGGTAGCCGCACACCGAAATGCTGATAGACAACTCCCCGGCAAAGCCAAACTCTCCGCGTTCATTAAACGCCACCGCGCCACACAATCCAATTTCCAGCCTGGTTGAGTCAAGTCGGAATGTTTTCTTGAACGACAACCGCTTCTTCCAACGCCCCCAACCGATGGTAATACTGAATCCAATCGTAATCCACGCATCAACGTCCAACAGGACCTGGATAGCAATCATTCCGTAAGCGGCAAGACCGTCGCGGCTGAGCAAGCCGCCAAATTCAACACCAACCGCAATGTCACCACGGCAACTAAACCCACCCGGCCCCGCTTCCAATCTTTCCGAGAATGTGCCGGTAATCAATTGGCTGGCACGAACCAGAACCGTGCCGCTGAAGACCGCCAAGCGGAAGCTGCCCCGATAAAGCATATCGACGCCGAGGAACGATTCGCTGTATGAAACATCCTGCAAAAAAAAGTCGACCAAGTCGGGAGAGAGCAGAAAAGAGAGCTTGGTATGCCCTTTGTTCAATATTTTCGACAACTGCTCGCTCGACTCAATTGCCGGATTCTGGCGTGATTCGATCGCTGCGGTGAACAGTTGCTCACGCGGTAAAATCGCGATCGCACCCACCAGCGCCGGTCGCGACCAGTTCTCACGCTTGCGCACATAGTCCACGCTAGAGGCCAGCCATACCTTACCGGCCGCAACAATATTCAGATCGACATCAATACTTAGCAACAGCGAAGCGACATAGGCGTTAGTTCCACTGTTACCACCTGGATTGGAAGCAATGATGGTCGTGCCCACGATTGACAGGTAAAAACCGTTGCGTTCGACAAACTGCCAACCGCTGATGCGAGACGGGTCGATACTGTCGATGTTGGCCAACAGCTTCTCGGCATTCGGCCGCTCGTCGATCCCAGTCAGACGGTTATTGATGCCAATGCCCGCACCAAAGTTCTTGGCGACCACGCCCGAAAAGAGCGTCACCTCATAGTCCATTGATCCGTAAAACGTGATGTTTGGCACAATCTGTCCATTCAGCTTCCTGCCCGTGCCGATCTTGAGTACGGTCTTCGCTTCCGGCATCCCCTCAATGGCGAGAGTCCCGGCTGCTGCAAAATAGGTTTCACGATCATTGTCGACCCAGGCGACCGCACCACGGAACCGGACGCTATCGTCAATGGTCACATCGATGCCGATTCGGTCAGGATTGCGCATCTTGATCTGACCACCACCCGAAAATTCCAGGTAGACGCCACCCACTTCAATCGCCACCTGAAGCGTTCCGGGGTCGAGGTAAGCAAACTCGGCTTCGTCACATTCAAGGTAAAACGTTTTGCCCCAGCCAAAGCGCAGTTTTTTCAGACTAACGGCAAACATCCCGTCCAGACAGCTGAAATTGACTGCATCGGGCAGTGGCAAAGTAATCTCGCCAAATCCTTCGTGAATCCGAATCAAATCAAGATCACGAACTTTAATGACATCAGGATCGCGCAGATCATCAAGTCCGCCGGTTTTACTGATTTCGTTGGCGAGCATAAACGAAGCATCGACGGGAACCGATAGATCCCATTCATCGTTGTCCAGATTCCATTCCAGCCGTGCACGCATATCATCGATCTGAATTTGCAGATACCCGGCCGAGAAATTCGCCAACGGCTTGCCATTAGTGGTATCAAGATCCACCTCCGCATGAACCACAGGCGGCTGCCCCCGCTTATCCTGGCGCATGCCGATTTCAACCTTAGCCAGCAGATCATCGACACCCGGCACCTCAAACTCTCCATACAAAACCGCTTTGCGGATGATATTATCGATGATAACAATTTCACTGGCTTTGCCGTTGCGTTCCGCCAGTGGAGTGATACCCAGTGCGCGACGATTTTCTCCCTGCTTTAACACGTTTGGGCTGTGTGCGGTCATTACTTTGGCGTAAAGACTGAGACCTTCGGAGCCGATGCGAAGAAAGACGGATCGCTGAACCTTTGATGTCTTTGGCCAAACGTCTGGGAAGAATTCGTGAAACTCAAACAACAGTCGCTGCGAAAGGTCTTTGTTTCCAAGATTGCCTGGGATAACTACGAGTGGCTTCTCTACCGCTTCATCGACTGGCGCAAAGACCACGAATTCTCGATCAGCGAAGTCGATGTAGCCGTCTACGCTCCGTGAGGAAAAGTATTCCGCAGCCGGACGTACGGGAAAGATAATTGCGAAAGCAAATAAATCCAGAATGGGTGTGGATTCACAGTTTAGCGCAGCCGGTAGTCGCCAGTACAATCTGTTCGTTGATAATCGGAACGTCTTGGGATCGATTGATAAATCTAAACAAAATTCAAGACTCATGTCACCTGCATTCAAATCGAGCAGAACCGGGAGTACAATCGCCCCACTTTCAAGCCGGCATGGAATCTTTGACCTATCGTCCTCGACCAATGAGCCCGTCATGGAACTTACAGCAAAACTGACACCTAGCGCCTCGCCAACAAGGTCTGCCAAACTCCATTCAAGACCGCCTAATTTCAAACTATTCTGTTGGATTGCCTTTGCGGAAATTGGCCAATAGAATATTTCTACTGCCTCCCAAAGATCGTTTGAAAGCCGCCATCCTTCCTCCTTATCTAATGATAATATGGATTTTTTCTGACGGTTGAATTCAGGCCCAACAGTAACCGCAAATTCAAAGCCAAACCTCAACCGCTCGGCACCTTTCAACAATGGAACAATCAGAGATAACGAAACAGGGGAGGTAGAAGTTGGAGCCATGACCAACTCAAATGTGGCGTTGAGCTTAATTTCCTCAACTTCCGCCACATCTTCTTCCTTGAGGCAGCCAGCTACTGATGTTTTGCTGTGTCTGATGACCAATACGTCAGAAATGACTTCAATATCGGCAACGGAACCTAGTGAAAGGTTGACCTTTGGTTTTGATATTTCCAGAACCACTTCACCTGATGTTCCATCAATTGCATACACAGAATTGCTTAAACGACCATCTTCGGAACCCTGAATAATGATGTCGTCAAGCTTCACTTGGCAACCGGACCACGGATCGGTTGCAGGAAGGTTTTGATCCAGGGATTCAAGTGAAAGAACCAGTCCCGCCGCGTTACCCTCGGGGTGGAACTTCGCCTGTAAAGGAATAGTAAAGAAAACCTCAGGGCTTTTGTTCTCCTCTCCCCAATTGAAAATCCAGCCGTCAGACACACCGTTGTCCTTAGCTAAGTCGATTTCGAAGAAGTTTACTTCAGCACCGTCATTAAGCCGTGTGACATCCAAATCGCTCTTAACAACCGTGCCTATTGTTGTATCGCCGGTTACCGGATCATTTTCGAACTTCAGATACGTGGACCGTTTGTGCGTATCGGGATCCGAGGATCGATCTGTCAACTCAGCAAAAGGGCTGTTTGATTCAGCAGTAAAAAAAGACCATGAAGCTAACGGAGTAGCTTCATTCGACTTGACAAAACCAATCCGTGATAAAAGGTCGACGAGCATTCCATTATCGTCAGACACCAACAACGCAAATCGATAGATTGTCGTTCCACTTGAATCTATCTCCATTTGAAGGAATGGAAAAACTCTCGACTTGTCCGGTGCAACTGGGATCGTTCTGATATTTAGCCTGATGAATTCCACAGTAATCTCGCTTAGTTAAATTACTAATTTTTTCAAATCGGATACAAAGTCCTTAAGGTTTTCACCTGGACATTTCTTTTTGGTCTCGTGCTTCTTGTGTGTGTCAACGGTAGTAATACTCGGAAATGCTTCTTTTAGCCCCCCTACCAACTTCTTAAGGGATTTTTCTTGATGATCAGTCAAACTATCTCCACCAAAACCAAAAAAAACATTCTCAAAGTCACCAATCACACAAATGCCTACTTTTTCTTTTTCTAGTGCCTTATCGCTGAACTGCTTCCCTCGAAAATTCAAATTCTTCCCTTCATACACATCTCCTTTTTTATTAACGATAAAGTGCCAAAAAATGTCTTCTTTATTATTTTTGATCATTTGATACTCTTCAATATCTCTCGGCGTTGCTCCGTCATACCCTTTCGATTGGTGAATCACAATCCCCTTGTAGTCTGTTTCTATTTCAATCGTTGAGCGGAGTATCCGACCAGGCAACTTACCCCAAAGACTGCGAAATATCAACGGTACGTGACCACCGATCTTTGTATAATTATCTATATTCCTCGTGGAAAAATGTGAGTCGACAGCTTGATATGTTTCTTCAACCGTACCCGTGGGCGTGGTGCCAAAAATCTGTTTAAAAAGCTTCTTTGCGTTCTCGGGCGACCCGTATGTTGCGAGTAACTCTCGTGGTAACGACGGAATAAAGGGGGCTTCTAATGTAACCCCTGTTGGTGTATGCCCTAACTGAAGAGTCGTATCCGGCTCCCCGCTCATATCTGGAAAATTTGATGAATTTATGGTCGTGAAATCAGCCTTACCTCGGCGACCGGACACATGAACCTGAAAAACGTCGCGCCAAATTTCAGCGATACTTCTTTCTCCCGCAGGATTTGAGCGAGAATTGCACGTAATTATCCGATGAGCGGTATCATTAAAACGCGTAGTTGGAACAATCGTATTGATGAACTTGTCAGCAAGATCAAAATTGTCCTCTATGTCTTTTGCTTCGATTATTTCGGACTTCTCGGGAGGACCAATTACTCGGTTGGGTGGGCGTCCGAGTCTCAGCCAAAGTTGCCCAGGCACACCGTGTCCGTACATCCAAAATCTCGATATTTTTCCTGGAATCGCGCGGAGTTGATCCCATAATTCTACTTTATCATCAAACCATTCGAGCTCCCATCCTCTTGCCTTATGCCGTCTCTCAAGGTGATCAACATATGACGATGCTCCTTTGCTACGTACAAATTGAACGTCTTCTTCTTGCCCAGTTCCGGGAGCCGCCTTAAGGTCATCTTCCCAGCGTAAGATATACGCTGGCCTGTATATCAACGCCCAAATCTTTTCGTCCCCTCCTAATGGTGGTGGAGAAGGAGTCCCAGTGCTATCCATACGAAATACCGGGGCACTTACAAAAGCACCCCACCCCACGTCATGCTTAAGGTCTGCCGCATGGAATAACCCAGGGCCACCAGAACAAATCACAAAGTATTTTGTAGCCATGGTTCATTTCATCTCCTTTCGATTGTAACAATCACTTCTGAATTAATGATATATGAATTACCTTTTTGTCTTTTGTAGGGGATCATTTTCATTACCCCGCCCCAATACATCGCCACCAAAAACTACCGACGAGTGACTGCCATGTCGCAAATGAACAAGTTCTTCGTAATCAAATCGAAAATCAAATTCACACCAAAAGCTTCCTTGCCCATTTCGCTCATCGTAGTTTGCTGCCGTATTCATCCAAGAAAGTGCATTAGGCCGATCCTTCTCCCATGAATGTTGGAGATTGAAAGCATGACCGATCTCGTGAATGAACGTATGCAGATATTTTCGGGACGCTTCAGTTTGTTGCATTCCGGGCTCGTCTGGCTTTAATCCATCAAACGAGTCATGCTCTCGAAACACCGCAAACCCACGGCGCTCCGGAAGGTTACTGCCTAATTCGGCGCGGTTAAACATGATTCCGGCAACATTCGGTTTTTGAAAGCGACCGGCGATGAGTCCCCAAAGCTTCCATTGCGGTGATCCCGATAACTCGGAGAAATGATCTTCCATGGTTTGATGCAACTCGCCAGGCGTCCACGCACGAGCTTCGTCTTCGATTAGCTTCTGCTGCGTATTGATGGTGACATTGATCCCCGCATCAGCGTAGACACTTTCGATGGTCAATGTCCTTTGCGGTGTGTCGTATCTCGGCAGCACCGGCTCAAGGTTGACGGGTGCACAAACATCGATCTGCAACGCCACATCACGAAAATAGTGGGACTGCCACTCGCACTGATAGGTGCTGACCGTTGCTCCATCATCCAGTGTCACTTGGGCTAGTGACAGCCTTGGTTCATTTCGCGGAATGCGAATCCACACCTGCGTCTCAGAATGAGCAGTGTTCCATTTGATCGCGGCACCCTGGATCTCTACGCCCAATTCATTCGTTTTTACATCGGGCGATTGCAATATCCACGAGCCACGGTCGACACGCCAGCGACAAGAGCGGTTGGCAATGACATCCTCAAAGAGCTGCGTCAGATCCCAACTGATGCAATGGCAGACGATTGAATTTTCGTGCAGCGGGTCGACGTCGATGCGCAGATCCATCTCGAAACAGCCATGAATGGGTGAAGTTATCCGTCCAGCGTAACGACCGCTGATCGGCAACACGGGAGCCAAAGAGGGTAATGAAAACGATTCGCATTCATGCGGTACGTGGTCCTTAATATCACTGTTTTGCACAGTCCCACACCTTCTTTATCGCGGATCAGACTAGACTGCCTTTCCGCCCTTTGTTCCAATAATCGGAGAGAAAGCAAAATACTTCGTGATTACCAAGGAACCTCCGCCAAAAGTTGAGGCATTCTGACCGTTAACACCTTGTTTTTCCGTAACAGCGAGCTGAGGATGCGTAAATTTGGGCTGTTATACGTCCATTTAGCGCGAGCCATCTAGGGTGATGCTCCATTTGCCGGAAAAAACGCTAGATTACTCAAGATGTTGCAAAATGACGGATTGGCGGAGTTTCCTTGGTAATCACGAAATACTTTGGTCAGATTAGATCACACCGTCTGGAAAGAGTCAATTCCCTGCATTCATTTGCAGCGATTCGAAATGTGGCCTATTTTCCTCAATATATTGATCAAATTGAATTTGAAACCACAGTATATTGTGGTTGGACCGCTCACATTTAGAATTACTGATTCATTTGTGTTACAAGCTTATTTATTGTCGGGTTTTGTAGAAAATAACCTGTCTGGTTTGAAATGGGGCTACTATCTGATAAGCTTATCGATGAGTGAAGCTGCACCGAGGATAGATTGACAGCAGAATAGCTGCACCCTAAATGCCTTAGTAAAATACGGGTATTGTGGAAAATCCTAGAATCAATCACTATGGACTGAACATCCATAGTATGGGTTGCGACTCAAAGCCGCTCCCAAAAAAATGCGGTGTCGCTACGCGACGTTTATTGATTCGGAAAAAAATACTAAAGCCCTTCCACTGAAAGTGCATAGCTTTTACTAGCGGCCAGAAATAAAAATTAGCGTTCATTAACGTCTATTGTCCGCATCACTTTATGATAATGGTTCTTATTTTTGGAAAACCGCATATCGCCGCCAATATATCCATCTTTTTCGAATAAAAGCTTCTCTCCATGTTGCAAAGGACCATTCAGACCTACACTCTTATTGAAAGGCGTCGTCCCCAAGAATTTTCTGGAAATTTCCACGTGAGTACTTAATCCATTTGAGGTTTTTATGTCCTCTTTCTTTTGTCGTTCGACATAAACATCCACGCCCGCCGGTTCGCTGGAAAAACTGATCTTCGTTATTAATGGTTTTAATTTTTTATTAAAGGAGCGCTCTTCGCCAACAGGAATGCGCACCCCTTTTAGAAAAGTGACTTTATAACCTGGCTTAGTAATCTTTAAATCTAAAACGATCGATCGCTCTCCATCCGATTCGAGCCTCTCGTTTTTGTGTTTTTGCAACCACTGCTGGACATCGTTCCAATTGAAGTGTCTGATCACTGGCGTCTTACCAATATTTTCAAATCCACCGCTACTGATATCTTCAACCACTGCGCCGGGGGGGCTGGACTTCACGCGCAAGGTTGTGACGACCGGCTTTAAAACAATGTTGATTTCATTGGTGGCGCCCATTATTAGATTTAAATCCAAGCCACCCTTGATCAATCTTAAATAATCGCCAGTTGGCAGGAAACCAGTATCATCAGGCATCATCAATTTGACGCTCCTCATCACCTGTTGCGCTTCGTCCTGCGTAGATTCCAGGTGGATAGGCGTGACAAATTGTTTCGGCCAGCCATTCGGCAAGGTATACTGGTTGTTATTTTCTAATTTATTGTGATCTTTATCTGTCCTATTCGATCTGTACTCAACAACATTCTTGCCGTTATTACCGACAAACTCCAAATGCGTCAGCACTGGCATCGATTTAATATCGACAAACGTGTCCAGCTTGTCTAATGCGACGCCAATAATATGGTCTTCTCCTTTTTTCAGTTCCTTTGATATCTCCCGCGTTCTAAAACCTTCTTTTTCGAAAACGATATGCTCATTTAAGACTTCCTCCCCCGACTTAAAAAAGCTCGATTCCACGGTGACTTTTTCATCGGTGATCGCGGTAATGCCGGTTCGGTCAAATATTGCTCTGGCGCCGGGCGGATCTGATTTAACGGTGACGGTGGTTTTTGCACAGGCCGTGATAAACACGATGAAACACAGCAGAACTAATGATTTTAAGTTATTCATGGTTATTTCCTGGACTTGAAGCTTATAAGTTAGCGGAAATGCAAAAATACAGTCATTGTTTACATCCTACAAAAAAAAGAAACCAAATCAATCTGGTAATAAAACAATAGCGCCTCAACAAAGGCAACCATTTAGGCGTTGAAGCTCATAGGGCAATTAGCGGGAAAGTGCTTAGAGCCCTGCCGTTGCCAGCAACGCACGCCCGTTTGGGAACAGATAACACCACTCATGATTGAACACAGCCATCCTGTTGCTGTTCAGTAATAAAACATCCGACTTCGTGTCGCAGTAACGTTGTAAATAACCGAGCTATATTGAGCGTCAGCGAAATACGCGCCCGATTTATTTTTCCTTGTTATCCCTCTTCTTCATATAGTATCTATAAGCGCTCTTTATGGTTCCGGGTCTTTCAGAAGATGAGGTTGCTTTTATTATTTCAGCTTTAATAACTCTGTTAAAACCAGCATCTTTATCAGCTGCATTTCGAAACCATGCTATCCATCCAAACCATCTAACAGCATGGTAAATTAACGTTTTCTTCCATTTGCTAACACCAAGAACACCCATAGCTTCTAGTAGAATTAAATCCGCTTCTTTTCTATCTCTTTTAACTTGTTCCCAATATAACCAATCATGTATTACTGCAGCGTTTCCATATTTTCCCCACCTTGGAATTATCCACCAAAATACCCTTGGCACTGATGCAAAGTCGGTAGCAAAACCTTTAGAAGCAATAACACAATCACCGCTATTTTCAGTACCTACATGATACTTAAAGTCGTCAAGCACCACCCACGACTTACCGTCTGACAGCGGTGAAACAACTAAGGCTGTCGTAAATTCACTCATAATGTTCTCCTTGTTGCACTACTCCAAAGGTAACATGCCCACAAAAGCGTAGTGTCGATAGGAACGTAGCTTTTGTGGGTCAGGTTGACCCGTTGGTTGAACGAGGCCGCTATCGCTGCGGAAAAGAAAACGGCATTTTTGCTAAACCTCAACCACGTGCTCAATTCGGAGCACAATGACATTTGGAGTTTATCATGAATGCGACAGAACAAACCCGTTTCGATACGTTGTATAAGCGCCATCTTAGAGCCTTGACGCGCCAGGGTATGAGCGACAAGACGATAGATGGCTATGCGCTTATCGTTACCGTCTTCATCACGATCCCAAGAATTTGTGCTGCACACGGGCGCTGACATGATTCAATACTCTCCAAATCGGTCAGGAGAGCACCATATCCACAATCGGGCTACCCAAACAGATTTGCATCTAACCCCCTGCGGTCCTTGTATGCTGAATCCGGTGTGCCGTCCTCCTTTAACCGAGCTTAATCAAGCTCAAAAATCCCACACTTCATTAGGCCGCATTGTAAAAGGGTCCCGGAGATAGTCCGGGATAAGACACGTCTAAGCAAGGCCGATCCCCCTTGGGGTATAGTGACACAATGCCCAATGGACGCAACCGCCAGGTGCGACCCGTAACGCAAACCCTGCGCGCAATATCCGTTCCCCTTTTCCCCACGGAGAACGGACAGCCTGTGGTGACGGTAACCGCCATCCTTGCCCAGGAAGAGCATCCTCCCCAAGGGAAAAAGCCGATCCAGTGGAGCCTGCTGACAAACAGCACGGTCCAGACCATTGAAGAGGCACAACAGATGTTGGATTGGCATCTGTGCCGCTGGCAAATTGAGGTCTTCTTCAATATCTTGAAATCAGGCTGTAAGGTCGAAGAGTTGCAACTGGAGCACGTTGACCGCATCGAAAACGCTTTGGCCTTCTACCAAATTATCGCCTGGCGTATTCTCTATCTCACTATGCTCGGTCGAGCGTGCCCAGAACTCCCGTGTAATTTGGTCTTCGAAGAACAGGAGTGGAACGCCGTCTACATGGTTACAAGAAAAGAGTAACCGCCCGAAACACCGCCTTCGATTGATGAGATCATCCGCATGATCGCAAGCTATGGCGACTTTCTCAACCGAAAGCACGATAGCTTTCCTGACCTTCAAACCATCTGGATCGGTCTGCAGCGATGTCAGGATTTCGTTTTAGGCGTCGAAGCTCAGAAAGTCGTTAGCGCGAGAAGACGGTAACGATATGGGTGTTACGTCCCACGGACAAAAGTACTTCCCGACAACCTAAGGCAAGGGATCCCGGTGAAGCAAAACAGCACGAAGAGCCATTCGCGGCTGTCGTTATTCGTTAACCGCCGGGCCCGCGTTTTTGCTCACCGCCCTGGTCTGGTTCGCCCGGATCTCCGGGCCACTACAACGATTCTGGGTTGCTTGGCACGAACATCCTGATTCGTCCAGCGTTAAACAAAGTTAATCAAGCTGCAATGCTTCGTTAATGTTTCAGATCCAATAACCTGTTATTATTTCGAACAATATTTGAAAACAGCGATGCAAACCGATGACAGGTAACTTCACATCCAGAAATCAATAAAAATCTCTTAGAACTGTACGAACCGTCGATGACGATAATTTCTTGTGGCAGAATTGACGCGCTTAGTCCCCGATATTGTGCGGAAAGCGATCAATGGTAACCAATCCTCCCTTTTGAACGTAACGAGCCCTTACTACAAAGCAGAATCTTTTTCGAACCAAGGCGCAAGGCAGAAGCGACCGATCAAAATTGTTATGCCAATCCGCGACTGAATATGGAAAAACTCGAAATAAGGAGGATACCCACCAACATCTGAATCGTGATGCTCAGATGGCATTTCTGATCGGCGGACAAGGAGCCATAGACCGATGAAATGCAATTTTTCGAACATCAATCTTCAATATTTGATTCAAGCCCGCGATATCGCGAAAGAGGATGTTGAACATGGATCCATCATCCTCGGCATGGATATACAACTTTCCAAGGAACTGGCCGAAATCTCGCCGCAAGGCCTTTCCATGGTTGCCCGAGTCAAGGTTCCGTTGATTGGCCCTCATCAGCACACGGTATGGTGGAAACGCTTTTTTCGAGCACTCGATGAAGGTCGTGCCGAGGAAGCCCAGGCCATAATGGAGCATGCAAATTTGATCGCACTCGACAGGCACTATGGCTCCCGAAAAGATTGAATCAAGCAGGCACTCACCCGCACGCGCAAGTCTGCTCGCGCGGGCATTGAGCATCCTCGATGCAGTCGACTTGATCCGTTTGGGCGCCCGCATTCCATTGATTTGTAAATTGACCGGCTTGGAGCATTCGACAGCGAAGCGTCTGTACCGACAAATCCGAGGGTTTCATGCGCCCGCGGGCCAAGCGCCCTTCACCGACACATGGTATCTGAAAAGCCATCAAAGAATGCTGCATACAACCATCATCTGGCGGTTGTTTCAGGCATTCGAAGCCACGAGCAAAGCAGCTGCGAGAGCTTTGATCGACATCTATGGCAGCTATTCCCAAATGGTGCAAAACGTACTTCTTGACGTTACCCGCGCAGCATTCGTCCCACAACTGCTAGCACAGGGCCTATGGCTCGAATATCGATGTGAGTATTGTTCGCTCAGTTTCATCGGGCCGGAAAACAACGTCAACAAGTCATGTCCTGCCTGCCATCTTTACCACCGGTTTCGTTGCCGGTTATGCTGCGCCGCGATCGAACAGCGCTCCACCGGACGCAATCGCGACATTTGCGCGTCGTGTTCCGCCCGTCGGAAACGGCGAAACCCCAATTAACATCGATGCGCCCCCCTCTTACCGATTAGAGAAAAGTTCGAAGTAAGAAAACAGGTTCATAAGAGACAGCTCGCCGCCACCTTTTGCCGAAAGGTCATTTGGGTCTTTACACGGTCTATTCCTGCCGGGTAACGACATGACGGAAAACACAACTGAACCTCCAAATTTAGGCGAATTAATATCCTGAAGCGGCTCGGCTATCACCATAAACCAGAACGTACACCAAAGGGGACAAATCATTCACTGGACAACTATCCTTACACAGGGCTCTCATCATTGGCTTGGGTTTTCGTGAGATCGATATTTGGGTTCGGGATATCACCCAAACCGAATACATTTGAAGCATCCTTTAGCAGGATGCCATTAATCGTTGATGCTTTATTATTGTTTTTCAAAGAGTACTTATGCACGTTCATCCCGCTGGATTCTTTTTCGTGTAATCCGTGCTTTAGAAATCTCTTTTGTATTTTCAGCCAATCTGTATCATCGCCTTTGGCTTCGGCATAGTCCTTAAAGATCCCGGGCGTGGCGAGTAAAACGCCCTCTTCTACGACGTGGATGCGGGCTTTCGCTTCATTCACTTTGATTGATTTGTCGCTAATGCCGTCCCTCAGCCAGGTCAGGAATTGACCGGCGAAATCGACACCATCTTTCTTCGGAATCTCCTGGTGCGTTGAAAGGGCACATTGCATATCAGGTATGTTGTGGCTATCGTGAACGCTCCGATCGGCATTGGCATCGCGATGGCCGCCGCCACCGCTATCTTCCGCCGCGATTGAAATGCGGTGGCCGCTGCTTGACCGATCATGCGCCTTGGTCGGTTTGTCAAAATCCGACGGTTCTTTCACGGTCATCGCGGATCCAGCTCGACCCGGAGGAATGTTGTTTTTTTCCGGTACGGATTGTTTATTGGGCAGAATAAATCGGGCCGCTGATTCTTCCTGCCCGGCAGGCACGTTTGAACATCTAAAAGCCGATGGCTCTCGGGCCTTGGTGATAATCTCTCCTATACCTCCAGCATCTTCCAAATCACCTGATAAGCACGCGAGCCATTGTGACCGTGCTGCATCGTCACTGGTCAGCCATTTCATCCCCGTCCCGGGCAGTATGCGGTGAACCAGCAATAGGGACACTTTTTCATCAAGAACATGGCTATTGCGGACAAAATCGATTTTGTACCAGCCTCCCTGCTCATCGATGTATCGTGTACACGGCTCCCACTCAGCGCCAATCCCGCCGCCGTCATATACGGTGATGATCTGGTCGGTCACCGGTTTGGCCAAATCACGGCACAAGGCTGCGACAAATACCGCATACGTCCAAAGATCTTTTTTTACGGCAATAGTCTCGGTGCTTGCGCCAGCGGGCAACAGATAAGACCGTCTGATTTTTAGAGCCGCACGAACAACATCCAGGGTTTGCTCCAACATGCTTCGGGGGTTTGATTGATGCTCAGCTACGAAAGCGGGCAGTTGTTGGACGAATCGCGCATAAGCGTGTATCGCAGGGCGATAATAAGTGTCGAAATGTATTCGCGACACGCCGACCAGTTCATCAATCTGATTCAAGCTGTGGGAATGTTTTTCCAGCAACTTGTCAGGCGAAAGAACGAGCAAGGCGCCCGGAATCAGCGGCGCAGGTGGTAGGTTAGATGATCGCTGCTTTCGCGAAAAGATTGTTCGAAACATAGTCCATGAACTCTTTTTCGTCGATCCGCCGATCCTTACATTCGGCGAATTGACATGTCATGATCGTCAGTAACACTTATCCACAATTTCCGTGGATACCTCAGTGCAAATTCGCGCTAACGAACTATTCGGAATGAAAGTTTTCCGGTTGGACAAAAACGATACAGTTCGTTCCTCACATCAAGTGTTTCGGCCGCCTGGCAGGCTTTGTATTTATGATCTCCCGCTTTGCGTTTCACCGGACCCAGGCGCACGCTTTTCAATTGGACTGATCGGGTCGAAGGCGCTATGATCAGATGATCGTTCAATAAAGGAGCTGGAAGCAAAATGGTTACGCTCACAACGGCTGAAGTCATGACAGGTTTTTTTGTTCTCGGTGGACTCTCATTGTCTGGCCGGTTAGGTCGTACCGCTTCTGAAACGAACTTTTCTGAAATGCCGGGCCGGCGCATTTACTCCCTGATCGATAAAACCGGAACCTGGATATTTTGGTGCGGTATCGGTCTGTTCCTGATTGGTTTCACGATTGGTAGCGCCATTCTTCCTGCCTTGTTTATGCGGGTCGCAGCAATCGGCTATCTGCTTGCGCTTGCGGCGTCCCTTCCGGTGGTTGTTTCCTTCGTTTGGCGTACCGCACACCTCAAGCACGTGCCGTTTTTCCTTGGTACGATCACAGGATTCGTTATAGCGGTTTTGTCCACCGGGCTCGATTTCTTGGCCAGCGATGACGTGACCGACGACAGCGAGATTGAGGATGAATACGCGATGTTTCGTAAACGAGGGGGTGCCTTTTTCAACCACAGGACCTGTGAAATGGACGACGGCTACGACCTATGCGGAATCTATGACGAGTAAGGCGTTATACCAATTTGCCTTTCCCCGCCGTTTTCTTGAGTTGATTGCCTCCGCGTGCGCCGGCCTCAATACTTGGTGTGCGCATCTGTGAAACGGCGTTGGTGACCTCGCCCCCCACCCTCGTCCCCGCCCACCCCAGCAAGCCGAACCAGAAAACCGGCAACGCAACGAACATGATCCCGGTTGTGAAGTTGATGACATCGGGGGTCACGGAGCCGGTGTAAAAGCGATACCAGCTGTCGGGCTGCAGGGCAGTCAAAAGATGATCGTCGAGCCAGTGGGCGATGGCCCAGAGCACGGTCCAGAATTTGATCGCGAACAGGATGATGCTCAGCTGTACGATCGTGCCGATGGAATAGGAAGAGAACAGCAGCGCGAACGGCAACAGCGCGTAGAACATCATCAGGATCATCGCCTGGATGACCGGTGCTGCGACCTGGATCATGTGCAGTTTGGGATAGAAGGTGAAGGACTCCAGCAGTGCGCCGACCTTCGCGATGTCGCGGCTGATGATGCCGCCGGCCGTCTCCGAGGTGTAGGCTTCGAGCTCATCAAGGCCGGTCAGCGCGGCTTCCTCCTGCTCGAGCATGGCCCGGATCGCGAGATCTTCCGCCTGCACCTGGGTGATGCCGCCGACCGAGGCGGGCAGCAGGGTACGGAAGTTGTCAAGCGCATTGGGTTCCACATGGTCTTGCAATGCCTTTCGGAGCCCGTTGTTCGCATCGTTCCACCAGGCTTTGCAGGTCGGACTGCCGTTTACGGGAGTGTAGATGTCCGGATCGTATTCGATATCGCGGTTGGGATCATACGGAAATCCGGGAACCTCGATTCCGGATCGGAACGTATCGTAATAGCCGGCCGTGTTCACAAAGAACTCCGACCCGATCCATTGAATATCCTCTTCGTCCATGCCGGCGGGCAACGAAGGCCGCTCTTGCTCGAATTTCACCATGGCAGGCACGAAACAGTTCTGATAAAACCACTCGGACTGGTAGCGTGTTTCCGGATCGGTGACGCGGCTGTTCTCGATGCCGTATTTCATGGCGCGCAGTTCCGTGGTGCATGGGATCGCCAGGATGATCGCATCGTCGATGCCGCCGGTGAGCGCCAGGACGCCGTACCACCAGACCGGCACCTGTGCCGTGTTGCTTCCAAGCGCGACCGGCGTGAACTCGCCATCATAGGTCGTGCCGGTATTTCCGCCCGATACAGGACCATTGGCGCCGCAGGCTTTGGTGTAACTCAGGTGATCGAGCGAGACATCGATGAACGGTTGCGCCGCCAGGACGACCACGGTCAGCATCACCGCTGTGTCGATTTCGGTGCGCCGCAGCGAGGTCGTGGCGGCATCCTTGGCCTCCTGACTGCGGTAGGGCTCCGCAAAGTTGCGCACCAGCATGCCGATGAAGGGAAGATAGACCAGGCCGGTTTCGGACAGAACATCCCTGATGTTGTCGTACAACAGCCAGCCGAATACGGTCGTGTAGAGTTCCAGGTAACTGCCAACGTTCATGTGCTGTCTGTGTTTCTCAGTGGATCAAGGAGTCGAAGAACGCCCTGGGCAGCCCTTGAATCAGAATCCCTTCGATGAGAATCAGCCAGGCAGCGACCCGCCATCGCTGCGATCGAGCGTATTGAATCCGATCGTCGTTCATTCCGGTCCAGCCGGCCATCAGCTCGATCCAGTGGCACCATCCCCCGATCAGAACGAGAAACAAAAAAACTCTCCAGAGCGTCAGATAAGGCTGCGCCGCCTCGATGCTTCGTTCGACGCTCGAATGGCCGGTCTGCACCGTCCACAGAACGACACCGGCGGCAACGAACGCCGACAGGACGACAAAGGCACGGACGATGGATCGGAAGGCCTTCCCTTCCCGGGACAGGCATTTACCTCGGGCAGCAGATGGTGTCAAGATTCAGGCCGGTTCTCGGGTTATTGAACGGCGCCATCGAGCATCAACGTACGATCCCGCTCTTTGGGCTTTTTACCGGCTTTCGCGCGGCCGCGAACCATCGACTCGACATCGAGTATGGCTCTGGATGTCGCGGCGAACAGTTCCTGATGGATCCGCTTCTCGAACAGAATGTCATCGATGTAACGGTCGACCTCGGCCACCGCCTCGTCGATGTAGCCGGGGGCCGGGGACATATAGACGTTGGGTTCCTTCCTGCCGGTCAGCAGCAGCCGCCGCACCAGAACCGCCTTCTCCATGATACGCGCCATGGCGATCTCCGAAGAGAGCTTTTCGATCGCGACCGCCTGGTTGGTCGGGTCGAGCCGTTGGATCGATTGAACGAGCTCGGCAGTGATCAAGGTATCGCCACTCGACACCTCCCGGAGGTTATCGAGGGTCGGTGGTATGGCACCGGATACCAGGTCGGTCAGCAGCGGTTGAATGGTTTCTTTTTCAGCGTGGATTTTCACCAATAGTCCGTGGCCGGGCGTCGATTCGGTCGATCGGTTGTCATGGGTGCGGATCAGGATTTCACCGACGACGTCGACCGCCCATTCCGCGGCGCTTTGCGGTCTGTTCCAGTGTTGCACCAGCAGCGGTGCGCTGGGTCCGGGAGAAACCGCGCCCGCATTCTGCACCGGCCGGTTCATGGTGAGGTTGTAGCCGGCAAAGACCACATCATATACGACACGGATCGGCGGTTGTCCCTTGCCACCGGCATTGATGCTGCCCAGCCACGGCAGTCCATTGGCGCCGTTGGTCGCCTCGACCGTATCCTGCGCAGTTTTCACATCGACCGCCGCGGTGCCGCTGCCGCCGGTCGACCCACCGCCGCCCGATCCCATCAGCACTTCCCAGTCCAGCTTTTTCGACAAGGTGATCCAGTCCTGGTACGGGTTCTTCCCCTCGGCGATCTCGCGTTCCATCTGCTCGCAGGACTTGTGCGCCAGCGATATGATGGCCTCGGCCCGGATCAAGGCGTTCTGGAACAGGTCGTAGAGGCCGGGGTCGACCCGTTGCATGATCAGCGCAGGAAGTGATCCGATCGCAGCACTGACCGCACTCATGGCGCCATTGATCAGGTTGTTTCCGGTGTTCTTCAGATCGTTCAGAATGTTCGAAACACCCAAGGTCGGATCGAACTTGCCGCAGCTGTAGCCGAGCCCCAGCGAGACCGATCCGCCGATGGTTTGAGTAACGACACCGGCATTGGCAGGGGCGGTGATCGATCCGGCCCCGCCGATCTTGTAATAGAGCTTGCTCAGTTTTGGGCCTGCGATCGGTTCGGCCTGTGATATCAATGGATGCATCAGGACGCCGATCAATAGAGCAGCTGAGAACTTTTTTCCAATTGTCATAGTTGAAGCCGGGTCATGGTCATCGCCTGGGTGTGCATTCTCGTCGTGCAGCACAGATCAAGGCCCGGCATTGTTTCCAACCTGTGGTGGATAAGGGATATAATCGAAATGAAAGATCAGAAACATCCCCTCGATCGTGCAGCAGGTGTACGGCCGCCACAAGGTGAATGCGTAGCTTCCGGTCGGCGATACTTTTCCGCCGCCCCAGCCGGTGAGCGACAGCGTGTCGTTCTTGCCGAATACCTCGCAGATCTGACCTCCCGAGTCCGCCGGCGGCGGATACAGCATCTGCCACCAGCCTTCCTCGTTGGTGTTCTCTATCAACCCTTCCGGCTCCCAGGTGAACTTGTCGCCGTCATCCGCCTGACCGGTCATCGGGTTGTAAACATGGGGCTGTGCGCTGCGCGTGATGATGTCCCCTGAGCGCTGAGCGAACAGGGCCGCGGCTTTAGGTTCCGAGTACTGCACGGTCCACCCCGAGCGTGGGTACACATTGCCCCATCGATTCAGCGGCCAGTTGCCGATCTCGCGCAGTCCTGGAATCAAGGACTGCGGATAGATCATTTCCGGGATTCCCCACTGCCATCCCAGCGGATCCAACGGGGACAGAAAATACGGAGTCAATGCGTCCGCTTGTGACGGGCAATAGAGTTGGCCCGCCAATGGATGCCCAAGAATATTGACTTCCCGATGGATCAAATTGTTGTGGTTTCGGTTGTAACTGTCGATGCGCTTTGGGTCTTCCACCCGATTGATACCGTCGGGATTGGTGACCTCGATCAGCGCATCCGGGTTGAAATGGCCGTACTTGACCGAGGTATCCACATCGCAGCCGAAGGTCGTGCAGGTCAGCCAGACACAGATGCCGACCGTCATCGGCAGAATGCAGGCAAAAGGAATATTGTAGGAGAGCGGGACCGACCAGCCGACCGCACCGACGCCCGCGGCGGCTGTTGCTCTGTGAGAGGTCGCAGTCAGCAGCAATAAGGCCAACAAACAGGCCCGAGCTTTGAGATGGCGGCCAGTCACCGCTGTGCACTCCAGTCCCGATAACGGTTCAGCGCCTCCTGAAGATCCACGACGCCATAGACGACCGATGCTCCATCGTCGAAGACGATGGCAGGATAGAGGTCGATGCCGTATTCTTGAGCCTTGATCACACCCTGGTAGGCGGCTACGAAGCGTTGTTTCAACTGTTCGATCCCGATCGTCTGCATGCGCTTCATGAGGATGCGCTTGGATTTTTCCGGATCGGGTGGCAGTCCATGGCCCAATTCGTGCTCGATGCGCTCCGGAGCATTCATGTTATAGAGATTGATTGTTGCCTTACCAGCCAGTACGCTCTTCACTTCCTCGAGACCGGTCAACGACACGCTGTCGTCATAGAAGACATCGATCCGTTCGGGCAGATTGGCGGGCACAGCGTGAAGCTGCGGGGTTCCCAACACCGATGCTACTATCAGAGCCAGAATGCCGACTGCTCCGCACCTCACTCCACAGTCCCCCGTTTCTTGGCAATTTGCTCGGCAACTCTGTGGACCGCTTCCAGCTCCGAGCACCCGTGTTCACGCATCAGTGCATGGCGCTTGGCCTTTTCGTCTTTCTCCGTCATCGCCAGGGCCAACGCCAGAGGCGGCGGCACATTGCGAAAAAGAGCCGCCAGCTCGTCGGTCAGGACCACCCCTTCGGTGTAGTGGCCCGACGATTTCCGGGCGGCGAGCAGCAGGGAGCGCTGTTCGTCGCTGAGCTCCTTGAAGCGGGCGATCTGGTCGATCTCGTCTTTCGGCATGACCAGACAGAGCCACCACTCCAGCATATTGAGCATCTTGCGGCTGGCGTCGGGGAAGTCCTCCAGATTCTGGGTGGCGATCCAGAACCAGGCGCCGAGCTTGCGCCACATCTTAACGATCTTGATGACATAGGGAGCCAACAGCGGGTTGGTGGTGATGATGTGGCCTTCGTCGGTGATCACCAGCGTCGGCCGGTGATCGTTCTGGTGGCGTTCCACCAGGTCGTGGATGTGGTTCATGAGCCCGATGTAGGCGACGGTCAACTGATCCTCATAGCCTTCCCTGGCAAGAATGCCGGTATCGGTGATGGTGACATCGACATCCGGCCAGGGGATGCCGGGCCGGTTGAAGAAGCGGCCGGCCAGGCCGTCGCAGAAGAGCGCCATGCCGTCGGCCATGTCCTGCACCCGTTCCATACGGCGGTCGGTCAGCTTCTCGATGGTGCGCAGGGCCTGCACCACGTCTTCGGTGAGCACTTGCTCGCGCCCGTCGGCCCGGACATCCTTTGCCGCCCGCAGAATCGCCTTGCGGATCAGCAGCCGGTCCGAGCGGGTCATGCGGTTGTCCTCGCGGATGTCGCCACCGGTGATCATGATCCGGGCGGCGATCTCCATTTCGCCAAGCAGATCGCGGTCGCTCTCCTCGAGATCCTCATCGGATTTCTCCTCTTTCTCCAGTTCCTGCTCCAGTACCGCTTCGTCGTCCTCCAGATGCAGAGTGCGCCGCTTGTTGCGGTATTGATCGAGCAGTTTGAGCCCTTCGGCGAAGGGCGGCAGGCTGACATCGGCGCTGGGCGTTAATGAGAGCTGGTTGACACTGACACCTTTCGATTTGAAATACTGGCCCAGCAGGCCGAAGGAGTTGCCGGCCTCGATAATGAACACCCGCGGGCGGTAGATCGCCATGATCTGCATGATGAGATAAACCAGCATCGCCGATTTGCCCGCCCCGGTCGGGCCGATGATCAGGGCATGGGCATTTTTCTTCCGGTCGTTGATGTTCAATGGGTCGAAGGTCAAAGGTTCGGCGCCCCGGTTGAAGAACAGCACACCCGGATGGCCGGTGCCGGTGGATCGTCCATACAGTGGGATCAGATTGGCGGTATGTTTGGAGAACATCAGACGCGAGCGCCTGGCCGTGCGTCGGTCGTGTTCGGGGTTGTAATTCATCGGCAGGTTGCGGATGTAACTGTCCTGCGCGATGAGATCGTCCCGCTCCATGATCGGCTGGACGCTGTTGGAGAGAAGGAGCGAGTTGAGTGCGTTGATCTTCTGGTGCAGGTCCTGTTCATTTTTTCCGCGCACGAAAAAGACCGTCTGCACTGGAAACAGCTTGTTGCCCTTGGCCATCTCCATCAGCGCTTTTTCTGCATCCATCCCGGCCAGCTTGGCTTCCGCATAGTCGCCGACCGAAGCGCGTTGTATCTGCCCCAGGTGGTGGCGCACTTCGTCCTGCGCCTTGATCGTGATGGTGATGGTCATCACCGTGTTTTCCGGCATTCGGTCGAACACCGCAAAGATGTGATCGCCCATCCGGCGTTCGGCGCCGAACAGTCCGATCTCGGGGATGCGGCGAAGCGCCTGCACGGTGACTGTTTTATGCGGCAGCCCGTCGAACCACCAGATGCCGCTCTCCCGATCCGAATGCGGCATGCCCAGCATCAGGGTTTCGGCATAGTCATGACCGAACGGCATGTCGTCTCCCGGATAGGGCGCGTTCCTGAGCAATGCCTCAACGTCGCCCTCCGTTGCGGGTGGATTTGGGTTGAACCAACGGAACATCCACTCATAGAGATCCTCCCCGCCGCACCGTCTGGCGCGAACGCCGGCCGAATTGAGGGCGGTAATGAATTTGGAGGCCACATCGTTGAGTTCTTCCTCGGGCGTCGAGTCCAGATAGCTACGCAGGCTTTGCTTCGGCTTCCCGCGCCGATACAGCGTGGCTCGGATCTTTCGCATCTGTCCCCGCCACGGGCCTCCGGTCACCATCTGGTCGTTAAACAAACCGCCCGAGCGGGAGATGTCCTTGAGATGGTTGCGCAGATCACTAAGATAAGCCTCGGTCAGTTGCGTCCCTTTCGCCCGTTCATGCGCATAGGCTTCGATCTCATCCGCCACATGCTCAAGATGCGCTTCGTCCTGAAGATAGAACTGCAGGATCCATGGGGATGTCAGCTCCTCCGGTATCGATTCGGTGATCACGGTCTGCAGTTTGTCCCTCAGATCGATCATATATTGATCCGGTCGTGCTTCGGCGCCGATCGGATACAGTTCGAACAGGGCAGCGACGCTGGTGCCGTCATCGAGCAGGAAGGCTTCTGTTTCCGGATCGTACTCCAGCCATGGCAAAAGACTCGTGAACGAATCCGGCCGGTCATACATCTGCCGCACCCGCGCCTCGGTGGGCGGTTTGTCGGTCGAGCGGCGGCGATAGCGGGTATGATCGAGTTTTTTCTGCTTTCTTTTGTGCTTCTCGCCGGGTTGTGGAAGAAAGCGTCGGAAAAACGGTTTGGATGCTCTTTTCATAAACTTGTCACCGATCACCGTGAATGGATCGCTTGGCCAACCCGCGATAGCCCGACACTTCGCCGGGCAGTGCGTACTCCACGGTCTCGTACATCGGGAAGCTCGTGGCATACCCCGGCACCGGGTTGCCGGCAGGGCCGGTCAGGTGGGGAAAGACGTACAGAACCAGTGTCGGGTTTGGCAGCCGCGGAAACAGCGCATCGATCTCGTCGCTCATGTCGCGGGTGTAGCCATAAAGATCCGCTGGTCCATCGTCGATCTTCCGGCTGCCCATGGCATCCCGTGCTGTGTTCTCGGGAAGCCGGGATCTGCCAAAATGCACATCGTAGACTTCCTTCATGGTCGGCCCGTCCTGCGGCAGCATCGCATTCTTGCCGTCGGTGGCGCATCCAGCTAAGCCCAAGCTAATCGAGATGGCGACGACTGTAATAATTGTTCGCTGAGCCTGCATAGGCGGTTTTTCTCCCGTTCGGTTGGTAATCGATAGGCAGTTCACGATCGATGTGCACCGCGATTTCGGCGCCAGTATCCACATAAATGACATCGAACGACTGTGCCATCCGTTCTTGGATATAGTCGCTGATTTCGCTTCCCGCCCCTGCCAGTGCGTTGTAGCCGGCATACTTTGGCGCATCGCCGGTCACCGTGGAGGTGGTCGTACCGGCAAATGGCGAGACGACATTGGTCGTTTCGTTGAAAGCGAACGCCTGCGCCCCGGCCTCCACCCCCTTGGCGAAGATCCGGGCCGTGAGATAGGAGGCGGTGTTGCTGATGCGTTCGCCGGCGATACACGGAATCCCCCGGCGGTCGGAGATCCAGCCCAGCGGTTTGTTGCGGTTGTTCGAACCGGTCGAGTCATTGTTCAGACTTCTATCATCGGAGGACAGTGTGCGTATGGTCCCGTCCTGGAACACATAGGTCACGGAGATCACTTCGCCGCGCACACAGGACAGCGTCCAGTCGCCGGTCGCCATGCCGCTGAAGATCATGCCGTCGAGACCGGGAATGTCGATCCCGTTGGCCGCGAGGTTGTCGTTGCCGACGATGACCTTGAACGGAAAAGGATCCTCGATCTTGTTTTCGAACGGAATCCGCCCAAGCAATGCGGTCATGCCGGTCGATCCGATCAATGTGGCGTTGCGCGGGACGGTGTAAACCGGTTCGGGTTCGTCTTCTTGTTCGGATAGGGTTTGTACGGCATCCTCACGCAGCCCTTCGCCGTCATGCAGAAGACTGCCGGTTGTTTGTTTCGCAGCAGCATAAATTGGGTTTCCTTTCTGGTCAGTCCGAGAATCAAGCGGCTCTACCCAGGCCACGGTTGGCATTGCTTTGCCATCGCCTTGAGGTCCGATGCCCAGTCCCGGAGGAATGTCGCCACTGCCTATTTGGGGTGCTGCCTGCTTGATGCCTATGTCATCGATCCTGTTTTGCAGGATGGACAGCTTGTCGGTCAGCTGAGTGAATGCCGAATCGTTGCGGGCGACTTCCTCCCGGCGGATTTCATCGCGCACTGTCGCAACGACCTGACCGGCGATCTCGTTGCGCTGTTTCAGCAGCTGCTTGTTCTGCGCGTCCAGCACTTTGCTCTGCGCCTGGATGGTGGCGACTTCGGCGGTCAGGGTGCGGATGGTGTCCGCCGGCGAGTCGACATCGGGCGCCGGGGCCTGCGGTACCGATTTGAGCGTGACGTCGAAATCATCATCGTGCCTGGAACAGGATTTGATTCCGACGAACAGCGCCATCAGGAGTACGATGCCGCCAACGATGGGCAATATCCTGTTCGCTACCATGACAGCGAGTCCTCGAATGGCCGCTCGGAGATCAGATAAACCGCCGTCGTATCGGCTTCCTCTCCCGCCTTGAACAGCCTAGCATGCTGGAACGTCGCCGTCAGCCATTTGCCTCGCAACGCTCTCGGGTCCAACGTGACCGGGTGGTTGCTCAGGTTTCTAAGCCGCACCGCCGTCACATGAAGGCGGCCGCTGCGCCAAGCCACCAGTGGTATGGCTTCGATATGACTGCCGCGCAGCAGGGCAACCGGTTTGCGTCTGACGCCGGCCCGAAACACCCCGGTCGGGGTTCGCAGAAGCCGTTTCGGCGCATAGAGCTGCTGTGAAGAAAAACGGGTCAGGGTGACATAATCCTGTTCCGTGTTTTTTCCGCTGTTGCGTCGTTGCTTGTAAGATTCGGCCGTGGAACCACTACGCCGGGTTGCACCGGAATCGCTGATGATCTCAATCGGTGCCGCACTCGCCTGTTTTTGATCGACCGCTTTCAGGTCGATCAGATAGTAATCGCCGGTTTCGGCGTTTTGAACCTGCACCCGGGCGGTATCGAAGGGACTCACGGCCAGCCAGTAAACGACTCCTTTGACGCTCTGGGTGCGCAGCAGTGCAGTTATTTCAGAAGGGATGCCGACGCGCACGCTGCCAGGGAAGGTGATCATTCTTTCCCGGCCTACCGGCAGTGTGATGTTGATCGGCACTTTTTTCCAGATGATGCGTTCGACAGGGTCCGGATTGGGACTGACGTCCGCATAGGCGGCTGCGGCGATCGACGCGATCAACCACAGGGCGAGGACCGGAAGGATGACGATCTGTTTCACGGGGCGTTCTCCTGATCGGGTTCATCCGTTTCTTCTCCAGCGAGTTCTGCTTCAGTCAGGTGCCTTGGCCCCTCGCCTGCAAATGCATCCACCGCCAGCCCCCATGGGTTGCTTTCAGGATCGATGTCGTGTCGAACCACCCGGACCGGATAGCGGATACTGACCTGCTTGACCGGCATGCCTCGCACGTATTCCCTGATGTCGTAGTCCAGCCAGACGATCCATGTGCTGTTGTCCAGTATCTCGACCCGTCGCTCTTCGTAGCCGTGGCCGGGGATGATCTGGATGAGGCGGGTGCGCCCGGAGAGCTCGCCGCGTTTGCCCCGCATCGCCATGTCGGCGGTGAGAAAGGCTCGGAAGCGTGGGGTGAGATAAGGCGACAGACGGAAGATCTGCATGCCGTAGTCTTTCGAGCCATCGTCCGGCCAATGGTTGGCCTGCTGGACGATGTACTGCGCGAAGGCATACACATTGGCCGGGCCGATGTCGTTGGCCTTGATCACCGCACCGGATCGAAGGTCCGGTGGGATATGGATCCGCACGTCGCCTCTCGCCCGTTCCCAGCCGTGCCACAGCGCCGCGATCACCACAAGCTGCAGGCCGATCACCCAGCGCAAGGTGCGGATGTGGGATTCCATGTTGATGGTCTTGTCGCGGTATCTCATGCTTGTTCCCGGCCCAGGTCCCACCACCCACTGCGTCGGATCAGGCCGGCTTTGCGAAGCCCCAGGTCATCGAGCGTGACGATCATCCGATGTTGATAGTAGTTGTCCGGCCGGCCCCGCTTGATCTTTTGGAACAAGGTGGAGCCGAAGAAGACCGTCGCCAGGACGCCGGTGACGGCGATGCCGAGACCCATGGCGATCACGCCCATCAGGGCGGCGATGATCAGGCCTGCCGGCACCCAGAACACCACCGCGAGCATCAGAATCATGGCCAGCTCGGAAGAACCGCTGCCCCGAAAGATGACCGGCTCGCTGTTGAGCCGGTCAGCCAGTGTTTCGGTCGAATCCTCCATGGTTTGGTTAGATGGTGGTGGATGCCTCGGTGAGCAGGTAGCTGATGAAGACCATCACGCCTGCCGCCACCACACCGGTCAGGCCGACCTCTCCCCATTCCGCTTTGCCCATTCGTGCTTCGTTGAATTTGGAGATCGTGATGTACGAGATCCATAGAAACGCGATGACCGCAATGGCAAGACCCAGCACGAGGCCGCCGTCCTTGATGTAGCCCTTGATCAACTCCAGCCAGTTGCCCGCGGCCGGGGCGGTACTGGGTGCGATCGGCGTCGGCAGGGCCGCCTGAGCGATGTGAATGCTTCCTGCCGCAAGCAACACCGCCGTGGTCATACTGGCAGTAATATGGTTCCTCAGTTTTGAAAATGCCTTCATTAAAAGTTTCCTTTGTGAATATTGATTAACGGATCAGATAACCCAGCAACAGCATGATGATCGCCGCGCGGATGATACTCCAGGCCAGGTCGTACATCGTGGCCTGTCCCGCCCGCCACAGTTTCAGTTGCGATAGCCCGATCCATGCGCCCCAGATGAGAAAGATCAGTGCGACGATGCTCGCAATCGTCAGTGTCAAATCGGCGATGGTGACGCCTGTGGACGCATTGAAAGCACTCGTTTGCGCCGCTGTCATGGTCGTAGCCAGCTATCTTCTGTAGTCGCCTTTGAGTGCTGGAAAGGTTCTCGGCTCGTTCCGGGGTGCATCGATATGCTCCCGGATGCCGAGGATGATACGGTCGAGGTCCTGTTTAAGCCATCCGTATCGGAAGCGAATCCGGGCATCGGGGTTGGCCCGGGCTTCCGCTTCGTTCATCAGGGGATCGAGCGCCTCTAGTTCACGAACGAACTGCGCGAGCTTCGCCCGCTCGCCGCCGGCATCCGCGAATACCGGCCGCACCAGCACGACGGTCATGAACATCAGAACAAGGGTTTTCCGCATCGAACACTCCACACAAATTACTCGAAGCGCATCATCGCCAATTTGGAAAACGGATGCCAGAAAAAACCGTATTTTGGTTTTGGACGGTTTTTACTGCTTCTTTAGGTGGGAGAAATGTTGGGCTTTGATCGGAGAGCATAGATTATGAAATCGACCAAGAGAAGCCTCTTGGTCGAATCTTCGTTTCGTTTTACAGATACGTCTTGAAGATTGTAGCCATCACCGCACAAAAGGTAGTACCACCCGGTTAGGATGGCCACGAGTGGCATTGACAAATAAATATTTCTGTCGATACTGTTACACATGTTTGAGGGGGCAACGAAGACCGAGCTGGTCCTGGGACTCGCAAAGCAACTGGGATTACTTCGGGTCCGTGACCTTCCTTCACGGGGGATTCATCCGAAATACACGCCCCCGTTGTGCAAAAAAGTCCTGCTTACGCGCACTGGCCGCGGCCTTTCCATCGCGGCCGATGGAGAGAGCTCGATCCATCACGGCTTGGCGCAAGCGTCCGAACGGGTGCCGCTCGGGGTAATCTGCCTGCTCTCTGCACTCCAGTTTCACAAGCTGGGCACCCAGAGTCCCTTCAAAGCCTGGCTGGCTCTGGATCGCAGGGCGGCGCGGCGGCGTACTGGCTACTTGCCGCTACGCATCATGCACTTCTCCGGTGACGCGCTGACCGAAGGTATTGAGAAACATTTCATCGAAACTGTTCTAGCCAGGCTCTACTGCTCGGAAAAGACCATTGCGGATTGTTTCAAGTACCGCAACAAGATTGGCCTTGATGTCGCACTGGAGGCACTGCGGGATTGTCGCGAAAAGAAGAAATGTAGAAATGATGATCTCTGGCGTTACGCTAAGGTCTGCCACGTGGCGAACGTTATTTGGCCCCCATGTTGAGGCAATGGCGTGAGTAACCAGCAGTCGGCCAGCGCTGTAGCAGATGTGAGTTGAGCACAATGAGAGCCGACATATTCAAATTACATTCCCTGATCGTGGGCGACTATCAGTCGTACATTCAGAGCTTTATCAACATCAATGACTCTGAAATACGCGAAATAGTCGAAAAAGAGCTGGACAAGGGGAAACTGTGGCCGAAACCGCTTATCCAGTTCAATCCAGCTTTTGCAGCCTATGGGGAGGTTACGGAACTCGTAGCTCAGGGGCTTCTAAATGAACAATTGGTCAACGTTTTTCGCGACGACAAATCCGGTTCACCCTACAAGCTGTACAAGCATCAGGTGGATGCAATCCAACTGGGTAATAATGGAAAGGATTTTATCGTTACCTCTGGAACTGGCTCAGGCAAGACGCTCACATTTATAGGAACAGTCCTCAATCACCTGTTTGAGACAAAGAGCTTCAATTCCGGCATTCAGGCTGTGCTTGTGTATCCAATGAACGCCTTGATCAACTCGCAAGTAGAAGAACTCGACAAATACGCACGGATATTTGAGGATCGCACGGGAAACCCACTGCCGTTCCGCTACGCCGCCTACACTGGTCAGCTAAAGGAAGAGAAACGTGTACCATGGCGCGATAATCCGCCTGACCTGCTTCTGACCAACTACATGATGCTTGAGTTGATCCTTACGCGGCATCGTGAGCATGCCCTGCGGGACTCAATTTATTCCAATTTGAAGTACCTTGTGTTCGATGAACTGCATACCTATCGAGGCCGCCAGGGGGCAGACGTTGGGGTCTTGATTCGCAGGATAAGATCTCGATGTGACCATAATCCAGTCTGTATTGGTACGTCTGCAACCATGGTTGCAGGTGGTGGCACCATCCAGGAGCAGAAAGCCGAGGTAGCGAAAGTAGCCAAAATAATATTCGGCAAGCCTTTCGAGTTAGATCAAATCGTTCAGGAAAAGCTGGAGCGATCTTTCTCTTCTAAACCCACTGTTCCTGAGAAAGACCTTCTTGCGGATGCCGTGAACTCAGGAATCAACTCTGATGCGAACGTTGAAACACTGAAATCTCACCCGACGGCAATCTGGCTGGAGAACAAGATAGCGCTCCGTGAGAGCGACGGTGAACTCGTTCGTAATGTTCCACGCACATTTTTCGAGATATCCAGCCTGTTAAATAAGGAGAGCGGGCGTGAAGCGGAAATGTGCGCTCAGCATCTGACGGAACTGATGGAGTGGATAAACAAAGTCAACGAACGAAGTACCGATCCGCGCTATACCTACCTCCCTTTCAAACTCCACCAGTTTTTTGCCCAGACCGGGTCCGTCTACACCTCGTTAGCGCTCGACGGGAAGCGGCATATAACGCTGGAGCCTGGAGTCTATAAGGCAGACAGTGAAGGCAAAAATCAGCCGATTTTCCCTAACGTTTTTAGCAGAGAATCAGGTCATGCATTCCTTTGTGTGTATAAAAATGAAGAAAAAAAGCAACTGATACCAAGGGAGTTCCATGATCGCGACAGGGAAGGGAAAACATGCATCCCAGGATATCTCATCACGAATGAGGATGTATGGGATCCTGAACGCGATTTGGAGTCTTTGCCGGATACCTGGTTGAAAAAAGGAAACATTGACAAGAAATATGCAAACCGTGTCCCGCAATTGATCTCATTCAATGAATGGGGCTGCTATTCACACAACCGCTCTCTCGAATATAGAGGGTGGTTTATCCGTTTTCCGCTGCTGTTCGATCCTACCAGTGGCCGGTTTTTCGATCCGCAAACCAATGAGTCAACGAAGCTGACAAAGCTCGGCAGCGAGGGCAGAAGCACTTCCACAACCATCACAACCTTCTCAATCCTGACGCGGCTGGCGGAAAAGGGGTTCGACCTCCAGGACCAGAAGCTTCTCAGCTTTACCGATAACCGCCAGGATGCCGCACTGCAAGCGGGACATTTCAATGATTTCATCCAGGTCATCCAGTTGCGGTCGGCGATTCGCAAGGCGGTGGATGGCGCCACGGATGGTCAACTGACCTATAAGAACTTGGGTGACCAGATCTTTGAGGCGCTTTCGCTGGAGTTTCGGGAATATGCCAACTACAGAAGCGATATTAATGCGCCGCCTCCACCACCAGTACAACAAGCCTACAAGGAGGCATTGAAGAAATATCTTGTCTATCTGGCACTCTATGATCTCCGCCGGAGCTGGAGAGTTGTATTGCCCAATCTTGAACAGTGCGCTCTGCTCAAAATCGACTATGCGTACCTGGATGATATCGCCGACTGGAAGGAAGGATGGGCGTCGGTTCCATTGCTCGGTCAAATAGATGTCCGATCGCGGCGCGAATTGCTGTTTCAGATGCTGGAATTCTTTCGCCTCGAATATGCTATCTACAGCGAGAATTATCTTACCGAAGAGCGTGTCAGGGGAAACAGAAAAGAGATCGAAGAAAAACTCATCGCACCCTGGAGATTCGAGTCACAGGACAAGATTGATCCCTATCACCTCCGCTACGATACCCTGGCGCCAAGAACCCGTTTGTATACCAGAAGTCTTGGCATCACCAGCGCCTTCGGAAAATTCATTAAACAGCAAGGCAAGCAACGTAAAATCCAATTCAGCCGAGACAGTTATCGTGAGTTCCTGATTGCGCTTCTCAATACCCTGGAGGCCGCTGACTACCTCAAATCAAGACAGGTCAGAAACAATAAGAACGAGGAAGTTAGAGTCTATCAATTAAAGCTGGACAAGATAATCTGGCTTCCAGGGAACCGAGAGACGGTCATCCCGGACGTCATAAAACAACGGGCATACAAGACGCTTAACCCCCAACCGAACGGGTATTTCCAGCAAGTCTACCTGCGAGACTTATCAAAATTGAAGAGGTTGATCGGTGGCGACCATACCGGCCAGCTTACCCATGACCAACGTATCGAAAGAGAAGAGAAATTTCGGGCCAATTTCCGTAAGCCCGACGGTTCTTTGGACCGGGAAAAAGTCAAGCACGACTCCATCAGTGCACTGTTCTGTTCCCCGACCATGGAGCTGGGTATCGATATCCGCGAGCTCAGCGTGGTGCACATGCGCAACGCTCCTCCGAACCCGGCGAACTATGCGCAACGCAGTGGGCGTGCCGGCCGTAGCGGCCAAGCGGCGCTGGTATTCACCTACTGTTCGAGCTTTTCCAATCATGATCGCCACTATTTCCGCAAACAGCAGGATATGGTGTCGGGGACAGTGTTGCCGCCGAGAATAGACGTTTGCAATAAGGAGCTTCTGACCAGCCATCTTCACGCCGTTTTCCTTTCGGAAGTGGGTCTGAGTGGGCTTGATTTCTCCCTGCTCGACCTGGTCAGCGAGAATGAAGACGGTATGCCGTTGACCCAAGGCATTAATGATCAGTTGACCATTGATGCGGCGATCTTTGCCAGGATTCGTCACATATTTCAGAAGGTGGTGTCCGATTTCGAGACTGACCTACAGACTCAATCGAACGCATGGTTCAGCGATGAATGGATTGCCCAGTCGCTTAAGGGTATTGCCAAGCGACTCGATACCGCAATGGGCCGGTGGCGCACCCTCTACTGGCAAGCAAGGGCAACCCTCAAGCGGGCAACCCAAGAAATAGAAGCCGGGACTTATAGTCTGGGCAGCAAGGAATACAAACAGGCCAAGCGTAGCCAGGATCAGGCCACTCGGCAACTGGATCTTTTGAAGAACAGTATCCAGGGCCGTGCCAACGAGCTCTCAGAGTTCTACCCCTACCGCTATCTCGCTTCCGAGGCCTTCCTGCCAGGCTATAACTTCACCCGGCTGCCGCTACGGACGTTCATTCCCGTCGGGGATGCCGGTGAATACATATCACGGCCAAGGTTCATTGCACTGCGCGAGTTCGGTCCCGGCAATGTCGTCTATTACAACGGCCAGAAATATGAGATCAAGCAGCTGATTGTGCAGGACGCCGAGAACCAGCTCAAGGACGCCAAGATCAGTCTCAACGCGGGATACTTCCTGCAGGATGACCAGAAACAGCTCAGCCGGTGCCCGTTTACCCAAGTCGATCTTTCAGAGAACAATCAGGTGGAGTACCTGCACGACCTCCTGGAAATGCCGGAGACCAAGGCCGTGCCACGGTCAAGGATTTCCTGCGAGGAGGAGGAACGAATCAGCCGCGGGTTTCAGATAGAAACCTACTTCTCCGCACCGGACGGTGACATGCGGCGTGTCCGCAAGGCGACCCTGAAGAGCGATGCCGATGAATTTCTGCATTTACATTTTATCCCCGCAGCCAATCTGGTCCAGGTCAACCGCAAATGGCGTAATTCGGAGAGGGAAGGGTTCACCTTGGGGTTGATGTCCGGATTCTGGAAGACTGGCAACCAGGAAGACCGGCCCGCCGACGCCGAAGAGATCCGCGACGTCAAACTATTTACCACCGACACCGCTGATGCCCTCTACATCGAGCCGATTGAGCCACTGGGTCTGGAGCAGAATGGGGTCACCACCCTGCAGTATGCCCTGAAGCGTGCCATCGAGAATGTATTCCTGATAGAGCCCTCGGAGCTTGGTGTAGTCACCATGGGCAGGCAAGACCATCCCAATATCTTTCTCTACGAGGCCGCCGAGGGCAGCCTCGGGATTCTGTCCCAGTTCGCGGATAACGTCGATGTTTTCCACAGGGTCATCGAGGAGGCGATCCGCCTGCTACGTTTTGACGACCTCGAATACAAAGAACCCGCTTCCTATGATGACCTGCTGAGTTACTACAACCAGCGCGACCATACGGTCATAGATCGATTCTTGATCCAGGATGCCCTTGAAAAGCTCCGCATCTGTAAGCTGGAGCGTCACACCGGTACGAGTTTCACGGGGTACGATGCGCAATATGGAACATTGCGAAGGCAGATCGATCCCAACTCCAGCACCGAATTGAAGTTCCTGGAATACCTGTACCAGAACAATCTCAGGCTGCCCGATGCCGCGCAGAAAACGGTGGATGGCATCTATGTGCAACCCGACTTTTTCTATGAAACCGATATCTGGGTCTTTTGCGATGGAACACCTCACGACAAACCTGACGTCAGAGCCGACGATGAGGTTAAACGAGATGCGATCCGCAACAAACGGGGTGACCAAGTGTTCGTGTATTACTACAAGGACGATCTCGCCGAGATTATCCAGAAGCGTTCGGACATCTTCACCAAGGTGCGCTGACCATGGCCTATAGCCCCGGAACATTGGTGACCTTACGGGAACGTGACTGGGTGGTTATGCCATCCGGCGATCCAGAGCTGTTGCTTCTGAAGCCATTGGGAGGCTCAGAAGAGGAAACCACGGGTATTTTCCTCCCGTTTGGCTTCGGTGACGATCACCCCCGGCTTGCCAATTTTCCATTACCTACAGCCGACGACATTGGGGACATAACCACCGCACGCTTGCTCCATGAAGCCACTCGGCTGGCGTTCCGAAATGGCGCCGGCCCCTTCCGGAGTCTCGCCAAGCTCTCTTTTCGTCCACGATCCTATCAGATGGTGCCCCTCATCATGGCTCTGCGCCAGGAAGTGGTCCGGCTGTTGATTGCTGATGACGTCGGCGTCGGAAAAACGATTGAAGCACTCCTCATCATCAAGGAAATGCTGGAACGTCGGCAGATCGAGCGGTTCGCGGTTGTCTGCCTGCCGCATCTATGCGATCAGTGGCAAGAGGAGATCAAGGACAAGCTGGGAATCGAAGCGGTGGTCATCCGCTCGAACACCCAAGCGCGTCTGGACCGTGAGATCCAAGGCGATATCAGCGTCTATCAGTATTATCCCTACCAGATCATCTCGATAGACTTCATCAAGTCAGAGACCCGACGCGAGGTTTTCATCAATGAGTGTCCGAGGATGGTAGTGGTTGATGAGGCGCATGCCTGCGCCCGACCAGCGGGCGCATCCAGGGCACAACAGCAGCGCTATGCCTTGATTCATGATATCGCGTCCAAACCCGACCAGCATTTGGTCATGTTGACGGCCACCCCGCACAGCGGCAAGCCGGAGGAATTCCACTCCCTTCTGGGACTTCTGCGACCGGAGTTTGAAACCCTGGACCTTCCTAACTCCAGCCAGCAGGAGCGGCGTGTCCTCGCCCGACACTTTGTCCAGCGCCGCCGTGCCGATGTTGAGAAATGGATGGGTGAAGACACGCCATTTCCCAACCGGGATCCGGGTGAATTCGACTACCCTCTCTCACCGAAGTACGCGGCATTTTTTGATCGCATCTTCGAATTCACGCGCAAGCTGGTTGCAGGGGGAGGGCCGGAAAATGATGGCGGGCAACACTTTCGTTACTGGACAGCGCTGGGCTTGCTCCGCGGCGTGATGTCGAGTCCGGCGGCCGGTGTCGAGATGTTGGAGAACCGCATTCGCAATCTGCCGGGTGATGGACAGTCACTGATCGAACTGGCGGCCGACAATCCGGTACATGACGTCGATTACGGTTATGACAGTGATCTGCCGCCGGCGGAGCTGGTAGAACTTGGCGCCTGGACTGAATACCAGCGCAGGCAATTGCGGACCTTCGCCGGGGACTTGGGACAACTGGGCAATACCGAGGATGACCTCAAGCTTGCCACCGCGGAGCTTATCCTGGACGACTGGCTCGGGGACGGTTTTAATGCCGTGGTGTTCTGCAAATACATTCCAACGGCCAAATATGTGGGCGAACAGCTTGGCCCACACCTGAAGGAGAAATATCCAAAACTCAATCTACAGGTGATAACCAGCGAGGATCCCGATGACATGCGCCGCCAGCGCATCGAGGCGATGGAATCGTCCAGACACCGCGTACTCATCGCTACGGATTGCCTGAGCGAAGGCATCAATCTGCAGGACTACTTTACGGCAGTGCTCCACTACGACCTGCCCTGGAATCCCAACCGGCTGGAACAGCGAGAGGGCCGGGTCGATCGCTTCGGACAGACCGCGAAGGAGGTCAAAGCCTATCTGCTCTATGGCACGGACAATCCCATCGACGGTGTGGTGTTGGATGTCATCCTGCGCAAGGTGCGTGAAATCCGCCGGGCGACGGGCATCAATATTCCCTTTCCGGAAGACAGTAAGAGCATTATCGATACCATCACCCAGGCACTGCTTCTCAAGCCGAACCGGAAAATCACGCCCCATCGTCTGGAAAACCGACAGATTGAAATGGATTTCGGGGAATTCGATGAGGCCCGGGAAATCAAGCTGGAGGCGAGTGACAAGCTGGACCGCGCCGCCGAGCGTGAAAAGGTCTCTCGCAGCATCTTCGCCCAGAACGCTATCAAGGCCCACGAGATCGAGGCGGATCTGAAAGAGACAGATGAGGCCATTGGCAATCCCCGGGCCGTGGAAGACTTCGTGACCAGTGCGCTGCCCATCCTGCTGGGCGTACAGATAGAAGAAACGAATAAAGGCTATAAGCTCTACACCAACAACCTGCCGCGCCTGCTGGCCGACCTTCTGCCGCAGAAGCCGGAACTGCTGATCAGCTTCGAATCGCCGACCCCGCAGGAACACCTATACATGGGCCGTAACCATCCGTTTGTCGAAAATCTCTGCCAGCAGATCATGGCCAATACCATCAACCGAACCGGAAAGCGTGCGTCCCGTGCAGCCGTCATCCGCACGGATGCGGTTGAGATCAAGACAACCATCCTGCTGTTCCGGGTACGCAACGTCATTGAGGAGAAAAGAAAGTCCCATCAACTTGTGGCCGAGGAAATGCTCCTGTGGGGTTACCAGGCTGCGGCCGCGGATCAGGACTTTTTCGGCCCCGATGAGGCCAAGATACTGTTGTTAAATTCCCGGCCGACGGCCAACCGCTCACCCGAGGCCAATGCCGCTACGCTGGAATATGAGCTTATGCAACTCGATGCCTTGAAAGCAGATTTCGATCAGGTCGCCGAACAGCGTGCCAGGCACCTGGTCGAGGCTCACGAGAGGTTTGGCCAATTTGTCGAGAAAAAGCGTTACCAGGTTGTCTATCCAGTACTGCCGATGGACGTGCTCGGGGTCTATGTCCTGTTGCCTGGCGGTCAGGCATGATCTTTCCCTCCATCCGTATCGAAGGCGCCATTCTCTCCGGAGACATCCTCGACGCCATTGAGCGCGGGGGAAAATCTTTCCAGACGGCGAAAGACTTCGGCCTCGATCCCACGGGCAAGGTCAAGGACGAGATCGCCGAAGCGTGGGCCGCGGCGCGCGCCTACTGGGCGGCCTATCAGACCCGGCTCGAACGTCTGCGCGAAGGCGCCACCGGCACCACCGAAACCCGCAACCTGTGGATGACCCCACTGCTTGGCCTGCTCGGATACCAGTCGGAACTGGCTGGGCGCGGCGAGGTGGTGCAGCGCAAGAACTTCGCCATCTCCCACCGCGACCTGTCAAGGAACGGTTTCCCCATCCACATCATGGGCTGGAACGACAGCCTGGATAAGAAGCGTACCGACTCCGGCCCGCGCATGTCGCCTCATGCCCTGGTGCAGGAATACCTGAATCTCACCGAGCACCTTTATGCGCTGGTGACCAATGGCCGGCTGTTGCGCCTGCTGCGCGACAGCTCGCGCCTGATCAAGCTCAGTTTCATCGAGTTCGATCTGGAACGCATGTTAACCGAGGAACTCTACGCCGATTTCGCCATCCTCTACCGCCTGCTGCACGCCTCGCGGATGCCGGTGAAGCAGGAGGCCGCCAACGAGAGCATCATCGAGACCTACCACCAGGACGCCCTCGATTCCGGCTCGCGTATCCGTGATGGCCTGAGCAACGCCGTGGAGCAATCCATCCTGCAGCTCGCCAATGGGTTTCTTGCCAACAGCGCCAACGAGGCCCTGCGTGAAGCCATCGCCGGGGGAGAGTCCAATGCCAGGGACTTTTATCAGTCGCTGCTGCGGCTAATCTATCGCCTGCTGTTCCTGATGGTCATCGAGGAACGGGACCTGGTCTATCCGCGCAAGGCCGACCGGCGCCTGCGCGACATCTATTACAAGCATTACAGCATTCAGCGTCTGCGCAAGCTTTCGGAAAAGCGCCACTTCGCCGATCGCAACTACCAGGACGCCTGGACCGGCCTCAAGGCCACCTTCCGTCTGTTTGAGGATGCCAGATACGGCGGGAAGCTCGGCATCGCGCCGCTGGCCGGTGATCTGTTCGATACCGGCGCCATTGGCATGCTGAGCGACTGTCGTCTGGACAATGCCGTGCTGCTTACCTGCCTGCGCAACCTGAGCCTGTTCCATAACCCGGTCACCAAACAACTCATGCGGGTCAACTACGCGGCGCTCAATGTCGAGGAGTTCGGCTCCGTTTACGAGGGCCTATTGGAATACGACCCGCAAATCCTGGAAATCGATGACCGGTTCGAGTTTCGGTTCGTCAAGGGCGAGGGACGTTCCACTTCCGGTTCCCATTACACGCCGGATGAACTGGTGCAGCCGCTGATCAAACATTCACTGGACTACATCATCGCCGACAGGCTGAAGCAGGCCGAGCCGGAAAAAGCGCTGCTCGGTATCACCGTCTGCGATGTCGCCTGCGGCTCCGGCCATATTCTGCTCAACGCCGCCCGACGCATCGCCACTGAACTGACCGTCCTGCGTACCGGCGAGGACCAGCCCTCTCCCGCCGCTTTCCGTGAGACCGTACGGGATGTTATCCGGCACTGCGTCTATGGAGTGGACATCAATCCACTGGCGGTGGAACTGTGCAAGGTCGCTCTGTGGCTGGAGGCCCACAACCCCGGCGAGCCGCTCAACTTTCTAGATCACCACATCAAGTGTGGCAACGCCATCGTCGGGCTTGCGCGCGAGGACGAGTTGGAGCGGGGTATTGCGGACGAGGCCTTCAAGACCTTGCCGGATGACGATAAGGAAATCGCCGCAGGACTGCGCAGAAAGAACAAGGAAGAGCGCAAGGGTGCGCAGCAATTGAACTGGGAGGATGTGTGCGTCGCGGAAATGCCGGCGCTCCATCGGCAGCTGGCCGAAATCCAACGACTGCCGGAATCGACTCCGGAGGAGGTCCAGAGCAAACAGCGGCGCTATCGGAACTACCTACACAGCTATCACCGGGAGCATCTGAAAACGCTGGCCAACCTCAAGGTGGCGCAGTTTTTTATTCCGAAGCGGGAGGAGACCCTGAAAGGGATCACCACGCACGATCAGTATCGCGGTTATCTGAGCGGAGGCGTGGTGTTGTCAGAGGCTGCGGCGATGGCGCGGGAAATGGCGGATGAGAAACGGTTTTTTCACTGGTTTTTGGAGTTTCCGGAGGTATTTGAGAAAGGCGGGTTTGATTGTATTCTCGGGAACCCACCTTACTTAGGGGACAAAAAATTACGTTCGGCATTTGGTGCCAGCTTTGTCAACTATGTGAACACCGCGTACATACCTGGCAGCGCTTGTGACCTAATTACTTATTTCCTTCGTCGTGACTTCGACATCCTAAAAGGCGACGGTTTCTTTTCCTTAATCACGACCAACTCAGTGTCAGAGGGCGCAACTCGAAAATGTGGGTTGCACCATATTATGGATAAGGGTGGCGAAATCAACTTTGCGGTTGATTCTGCGCCGTGGCCGGGAGCGGCCGCAGTCATTATCTCTCTGATCGCGCTTTACAAAGGACAATGGTACGGAGAACGGCTTATTGCAAACCACAAAGTTCCGTTTATCAGCTCATTCATTGACGACAGTGTTATTAAGGGCGATCCAAAGATTCTTCAATCGAATGAGGGCCTCAGTTTCATTGGTAATTACGTTCTTGGTAATGGATTTCTCCTAGACCAGACTGAAGCACAAGGGTTGCGAAATATGGATTCTCGTCATGCTGAAGTCGTCGTCAAGTATCTTATCGGAGATGACTTAAATACCGATCACCTTCAGCGGGCGTCGCGATACGTAATTAACTTGGGGACGGCTCCGATACAGCGTATTGACAGGAGCGTGTGGGAGAGCGCCACTCGTAAAGAACAGCGCCAATTTTTGAGTTCTGGGCTTTGTGATCCAGATTACGAGGGACTGCTTGCACCGGACTTCGGGCGGCCGTTTCAGATACTAGAGGAACGCGTTAAGCTGGTGCGTGAGAAGTGCGCGGACCGAGCGGCACGTCAGAAATGGTGGCAGCACGCTCGAACTCGTCCAGATCTTTATGCAGCCATAAACGGACAGAGTCGTGTCCTCGTGCATACGCGGCATACCAAAACGCACGCATTTACATTTGTTGAGAATGATCAAGTTTTTTCCGACGCGCTCGTTGTAATCGCCCGCGACGACTGGCATTCTTTCGGCGTTTTGCAATCTTCAATGCACGAGTTTTGGGCTTGGCAATATGCTTCGACCCTTAAAACAGACCGTCGCTACTCGCCAACGCAGTGTTTTGAAACTTTCCCGTTTCCTTTACCTGGGAGGTCATCAGACGATGTAATGGTCAAGGGCAAGACCTACCACAAACGCCGCCGCCACCTCATGCTCAAGATGCAGTTGGGCCTCACCAAGACCTACAACCTGTTCCACGACCCGAACCTTTCGCCCGAAACCGTAGAAAAGGCTAGCAAGCAAAGCGCCGACATCGCCGCCGAGGCGTACCGGGACATTCTCAAACTCCGCGACCTGCACCGCCAGATGGACGAGGCCGTACTCGCCGCCTATGACTGGCACGAAAACAATGAAAAATGGGGTCCCGCCATCGAACTGCGCCACGACTTCTACGAAGTCGACTACCTGCCGGAAAACGACCGCATCCGCTACACCATTCACCCCGACGCTCGCAAGGAAGTCCTCAAGCGCCTTCTACTCCTCAACCACGAACGCTACCAAGAAGAAGTCAAACAGGGCCTGCACGACAAGAAAAACAAAAAGAAGCGCAGCGGAAAACCGGTGCTCGTGTCTGTTCAAGCGGATCTATTCGCAGGGCAAGCGCAAAAATGAGGCGCTGGGCGCGGCAATGCTTCAAGGCGGAGCCGATGAATGTGGACGCCGCAATCGCGATAATGAGGCGGCCCAACCGGGCGGGTTGGGACCCATGCAGCCAAACAGATTGCATTTTTGGTCATGACTGCCCGGAACTCGAAGCCCTCTCCGGGAACGACGGCGTGTTCGACGTGCTCGACCCCGCAGTCCGCAAGAAATCCATCCAGGCGCTGCCCTTCGTGACGCATTGCTGCACAATGGAGGCGTGTGTCGGATACCTGTGTAAAAGTAGAGCGGGTCAATTCAGGCAAAAGGGCACTGGCGTCTGTCCGAGGCTGTTTGCATGAGAAGCGGCGACGAAAGACTTCTGAACCCGGCAGATTTACCGTCCAGCCTGTGGGATGCCGGATCAAAGATACTTAGTTTGCCGCCTGCTTTGGCGCGGGCATACGAGACGCTCATCGACCGGCATGGACCGCGGGCTCTTGCCAATAGCCGAGATCGAGACGATTCGCCCGTGGGTGGCCTTACTCAGGAAAAAACCGACGAACATTTCGCCCAAGCCTTCGATGGTTCTGCAGCGCGAGCACAACTTGCCATGCTCGACCCTAAAAAGGACGCGACTGCAGCGTCAAATGCCTATATTAAAAGCCTTGCTGGAAATCGGTTGAGCCTGACCGACGCGCCTTGCGGGGCGGGAGCGGCAGCGCTCGCGTTTTTGGCGAATGCGGCCGCATTACGTGCGAGCGGTGTTTTACCTCGGGAACCATTGGATGTTTATCTGATCGGTGCAGAACTTTCGGAACCGGCCAGAGTTTATGCGGAAGAGCTTCTGGCAGAACTTACGCCATCATTGGAGGCGCAAGGAATCTTTGTGGCAGCAGAATTTGTCTTTTGGGATGTCACGGATGACCTCAGAAATACCGATCTTATTCGAAAAATGACGCTTGCGGCAGCAAGCAATCCAAATCGCTTGCTTGTTGTTGCTAACTTCAACGCATTCCTTGAGAAAGAGGCGAAAAAAAAGGATGCAGAACCTCAGCTTGCAGAGTTATTTCGTCACGCATCGGGTAAGCAGAGTGTTGTAGTGTGGATTGAACCAGATATGAATCGGGCTGTCTGTAGCTTGTTTCCCTGGCTTTGTAAAATGATAAAGGGCGCTTGGAGGCGTTTTGCTACTGTGACGATGAACATCGACGACCCTATTGCAACATCCCACGCACGATTCCATCTGCCGCTAAACCCTGACCAGACTGCGAGGGTGGGATTCGCAGTGATGCCGATCGAGCTCGTGCGCAGCAGCAAATGAAACGCTCGCGTCCCGGCATCCTCTCTGTGCGCACGGTCAATCAATACCGCCGTCGCGACGTCCTGACTTACCTCGGACTGCGTTACTACCTGGAGAATACTGCCGCCCGCACCGACCAATGGGCGAGAGAGGTGGCAACGCATCTGGTGATGACGCGGAGTGATCCACCGTACTTCCGTGCGCTGCATTTCAAGGAGAGCACCCAAGAGGGCCAAATTGAGTATCGTCCTATCTTTCTTCCGGGTGCCAACGAGGCATTGGCGGAAGCGGCTCTGCTCGACGAGTGCGCCAAGCATCGTGCATTTGTAAATCCAGACTGCGTGTTCAGTTATCACCTGTGTTGTGGACAGGATCGGAACGGTGTTTATCAGCCCTATTTCGGAGGTCTTCAACGCCGACATCAAGCCATAGCAGAGGCTTGCGATCGCTATCCTGGCGGGCAGGTTCTGTATATCGACATAAAGCGGTTCTACCCATCGATCCCTGTGAAACTTGCGATTGACGCCTGGAGGAAGCACGCCGAGTCTGCTGATTTCAGCGCGAAATGGCGCGACCTCGGCGAACATCTCATTCAGCAACATGCCAAAGTTGCCGAGCGTGACGGCAAAGGCATCCTTACCGGTCCCATGTTCAGCCATCTGATCGGCAATCTGCTATTGCGAGAATTGGATGAGGAGTGCTCGAAGGCCCTGCCCGCGAGATACTTCCGCTATGTCGATGACATCACTCTCGTGGGTGATGCGGATGCTGTAGACCGCTCATTGACCATCATCCGTGCGCGTCTTTCTGATCTGGGCTTGGAACTCCATGATGGCGGATCGCCAAAGACCATCCGGGTGCCAGCACAGGAATGGCTTAAAGGGCGCAATGATTTTCATGAGAGTCGTCGTGCGATTTCTTGGATGACTTTTATTGGTGACTTCAAGAAGTTCCTGCTTCAAAATTCTGCGGAACATGGAAACTTACATGAAGCGTTTCGCAATGATGGTTTTCGCATACCAGTACGTGACTACACAGGAGCAATCCACGAAGCCAGCTACCTTGAGCGAATGCATCATTGGGCGGAAAAGCCCTGGTTCCGGAGGAAAATCCAAGCGGTCACGATTGATTCATTGATGAATCAGGCAAGATTCCTCAGGAAGATATACGAGGTGGAGTTTCAGGAGTTGATAGACGGTACGGGACGAATGGATCAATTTAATCGAAAGCGGCGAATTCCCAAGCTGCGCTATCGGGCAGCCCGCCTGATTTATCTAGCTACTGATGAAACCCTCCGTTCACTGTCGCCCATAGCTAGCGAGTTGCCAGAGCTTCATTTTCACGCCGAGGTTATGAGTGCCGTCGCTACCGGCAACATCGACCAACTCCTGTCAATGGGTACCAACGCAGCGCAGGCCGCCGCCCAGCCATTGAGAGCTGCTGAGAAGCCTGCAACCACCTGTGTGCAGGATTTCTCAAAAGCGACTGAACAGGCGCTCGCTGTTTTCATGCTCAATGGTGTCCCCGTGGAACACCCCAAAAGTGCAGTGGGAAAATACTCGGAACTGCTGCAATTCGCGACTATCGGCACCGATGCCGACCTGATGAAGCATGGCCACCCCTTTATACGTGAACTAGCATGCCTCCATGGGCTGACAGAGAAGCCTCGCCATCCCCGAATGCTGGAGACAGTTTTCGATGAGGATGAGGCGTTGGCCATGGACGCAATCGAGCAACTACAGCAATCCGTTTCGGCATGAGGATTGTTGACCATAGGTTTTGTAGAGAGTGATTTGCAGCCAAATGGTCGTGGAACAAGGGGCAGAGTGCTTGATTCGATTTCCGTTACAACTCCCGAGGCTGGCGCTGCCTTTCAAGGCGTTATCCAGTTATGTTGTGCTGTGAAAGACCTTCCGAAAAGCGTAGTGCGGGAAAACCGCACGCTACGTTCTGTGGGAGCCTGAGGCGGGTGACCGCCTCAGGCGACCCGGCAGAGCAGGCTACTATGTCCATGGCCGGACTATTAGGCACCACTCAACGAAAGGGGTGGAAACAGATAGGTCTGACCTACGGATACGGAATAGCAATTCTCTACTCCACCCCCAAAATATTCCATCAGATATAGTGGAAATGAGCACATCGATTATCGTGGTCACTCTCAAACGGCCAGCATTTTGAGTATTTTTGGGTTTCCAGTTTCAATAAAGAAAGGCTGCGAGGTTATGTTTCGTAAAGAAGTCATCGATAAGACATTGGGGGAGATTCGAAGCTTTTTGGATGAGATTTCGAATGGTACTTCTCGGTATCGTAGCCTGCATAATCTTACTGAGCAGGTTGAGCATCAATACCGCGGTCGTTTCCTAATCGAGCTAATACAGAATGCACATGATGCTTTTGAAGTAGATGTCAAGACCCGTGAGATTGTATACACGTTTGTTAAAGAGTTTGGGTTGTTTTTCGTGCCATTGTTTAAGTGCCTCAATGGGTGTGCAATGGTATAGAACTCGTTGTGGGATGGAGCCATTATAGAGCCGGACATAGCGCATAATCGTGTCCTCGAGGCTCTGCGAGGAATCAAAGCGCGTGGTAGCGAGGACCTCGGCGA
>Ga0209633_10000281_pt1 | contig 61092 bp, 48 predicted proteins | sample Cruoilmetagenom1_FD_187290 | JGI IMG/M metagenome (GOLD analysis project Ga0209633, IMG submission 187290) | Oil polluted marine microbial communities from Coal Oil Point, Santa Barbara, California, USA - Sample 1 (SPAdes) (version 2) | ecosystem: Environmental > Aquatic > Marine > Oil seeps ... | reverse complement strand
CAATTAGTAATAATACCAATATTGCCGCATAAAGCAGGCTATTGAGATAATTTGTTTCTTGCACTTGTTGCTTCAAATTTTTAATCTTTTGGTTAATGGCTTTATAATCATATTTATCGCGTAAAACCTTGCCCACTTTTTGTCGTTGCCGCTCCTTTTCTAACAAAATACGGTTTGCCAAAGAAAGCTTGTTCATCGCCAAAGTATTCTTTCCCAAAGATCTATACACATCGCTATACAATTTTTCTTTATCCTCTTTAAAACCAATGGCAAAGTGCTGACTACGCTCCAAACTGTCCATTTTCTTTAAAAAAATCAATGCTTTGTTATAAGCTCCTGTTTTATAATAGTAATGTGCTTTATCAAAATATACCTTTGCATCAGCAAAATGATAATTCATTTTATTCAAACTTTGGTAAATACTATCATACTGTTTAATAATACGAGCATCCGGATATGCATTTATATCGATTGAAACACTTAATTCCGATAACAATATCAACGAATAATACAAATCTTCTCTATGACTTATATTTTTTGCCAAAAAAACATACTTATTTATAGAATCTAAATATTGTGGTGTACGTTCCTTATTTTTAGATAGCAAGTCAGCATAAAGATTAATAATACTGATTAAATTTACTATTTTTAAATCATACACACCTTGGACGGTATCCAATTCTTTATATAATTGATTTCTGATATCCAACGCCTCTTCATAAGCACCAATTGCCCTTTTGACACCAGCATAATTTGATTTTATCTTAAAAGAAGTAAGTTTGTCTTGCGCTAAGGAATCACAATACGAATAATACTTGATGGTATTGATAAAATCATCTTTTTGAAAATAGAATGTTCCAAGGGATTTATAAGAAACAGCTTTGAGTTTGTCATTGTGAATTTGTGTTGCCAAATCAATCGCTTCCTCAAATTCGCTTTTAGCCTGATCTAATCTATATTGAGAAATTAATTGACGCCCAATATTATTTTTAAGTTCAATCAGCGCAGTGTAATCTTGTTGGCTTCGGAGTGATTTTTCTAAAATACTTGCATATTTTAGGAATACATCTGTATTTACATCATAATATTTTTGAATACTATCTTGCAATTGTTTATTAGAAAGTGCATTTTGTGAAACCCCAAAAAAAGGAGCGCACACAAAAAAAATCGCAAAAAGGAAAAAAAACCTTCGCATTTAAAACATTTAAAATTAGTTACCATTGCAAAGGTAAGATTTTTAAGTGAAACAACTAATAGGTTTTAACTTTATTATATAGGCTGAATCAAATCCTTTTACAACTAATTTTATTTATTACATTAAACACTCAACATCCTGTATATGATTACTTTTTTCTAATAAAACACTTCAATTTCTAAAATAGACAATAGGCAACACATGTATTAATGTATAACAATTTTAAAACCTATATTTTTGTCTATAAGATTCCGCCCTGTAATACAAAAAAAGAAATTGATACATCAGCAATTCATGCAACCTGTTTTTTGATTTAAACAATCTATTCATCATCATATGAATTATACTACCTAAAACATGCTCTGAAAAATTTATTTTTATTATCAATTCCCTTATTTCAGGTTCCAGTTCATCTAATAACTGATAAACTGCTTGATAATCTGAAGATTTATCCTGGCAATTTAAAAAATCAACAATTTTTTGATGTGAATTTTTAAATTTAGTATTAATTTGGTTTCTTAAAAGCTTGTCCATTTTAAATTCATCGGCAAATTTATTCGCTAACAGCTTGGCAAAACGCATTTTTTGTTCCAAATCTGCTTCAAAATAAATATTTAAAATTTGATCAATCGATTTTAAACCAAAAAGCCAACGAATCTCCTCACCTTCAGCGCCTTCAATCAAGGACAATAAGCCAAGAGTTTGTTTTGTATTGATATAAAATAAGGTTTCGACATCATTATAAAAGCTTGCACCATAGCGTTCAATTTCTCTGCTATACGTATCGTTTTGCACTTTCCAAATTAAATCTTGTGCTATATATTCATGTAAGACACCTTCCATTTTAATAAGTAATTCGCCAATTCGCCCAATATCTTTGAGATGGAAACGCACACGCAAATGAAAATCAGGATCTTTATATCTTATAAAAAACCACTGATCAATAATGTTTTCTTTCAAAAGACCATTTGTTAAAGGCAACATTTGTTCTTCTAAAAAAATATCTGCCACGCTTACACCGGTGTATATTTTATAATACACCCATTCGCTACCCAAAATGAAATGTCTTTGTAGCATCGCTTTAGCTTTTTAATTCATTTTTATAAAAACCGAGAATGATTTCATTGGCAAAAAAATCATTATGCTGTTTTGATGGACTGGTTTCTGCAAATAAATATTCTTCTAAAAAGAAATCATCTTTATTGCGAGCCAAATCTAACAATAATCTAATATGACTTGCCTTTTCTAAATCCAGCAAAAGCTTGTTATCGCTCTGCGCATACACGACCAATCTTGGCGCTTGATACATCGTTCGCCACTGATTAACTGTTTCTACAAGGTTATCAGGCAAAGCTTGCTTCCAATTTTGCACAATAGTCTTATTTAAACGCCACCGCGCAAGACTCAAAATGGCATTTTTATAAACCACTCGGGGTAAAAAATCAAACATTTCAGTTAACTTACCCCAAGAAAAACTTATATTTTCTCGTTTATTTTGTACTTGCATCAAAGCCAAAAAATGATAAATAGGTAAAGCATTATCTTTAAAATTATGTGCATTGCTCAAATGCGGCAGCACCTCCTTTTGCCATTTTTTTGAAAATAATTTTATATTTCCCAAGTGATCAGAAACAATATATAAATCATTAATATTTAGTTTATTATCATTATTTATGTCTGTTTGAGCCAAATAAGGAATTTCATATTTTCTAAATCTGGGACGCAACAAAATATTCCCTACTCTAGATTCGGGTAAATGTACAATCTCTGCTAATAATTTTCCTTTTTGCAAATCTTGCTCTTTTTGTGCGATGCTTTTTACATGCGACAAAATATCCTTATCGACAAAACAAAAACGTCCTAGTAAATTGGTTGCACTGGAATGTCCGACTGAAGGCATATAGAACATATCTTTGCCATCAATTTGAAGCATTTTTACCATTGAAGAAAATGTGTCAGGCAAATCACGCCAATTGGGTTTGGTATTCTTTAAATCCGATTGTCTTAAATATATCTGATACAGGTTGTCTTGTTTTGCTTGTAACAGTTTCTGGTGCAACATCTTGGTTACCGCGTTCCACTTGATCGAATTATCCGTTTCTTGTTCAATATCTGGCAAGCTTAAATCATCTATTAAAGGATTGATAGAATCATCAGAAAAATCATTTGTTAAACTGATACCCAGTTCGTTATCTAAAGCCAATGAAATGGGAACCGGTTTATTCTCATATCGACTGTACAATTTTTTTCCAAATATTTTTAAAGTATCTTTTTCCGATACTGGTGTCAATTTATTTAAAAAACCAAGTGTTTCAATAAACTGAGCTTTCAAATCATTGGATAAAGTATTTGCCACTGTTTTTATAGCCAAATCTGTTTGAAAAAGATACTTTGGATTAAAGTCTGTACCCAGTTTTGTAAGGTCATTTTTTACCGCTTGATAGGCTGAAACACTTTTGCCAATTGTTTGATCAATTTTTATTAATTTTTCATCGATTTGCGCTAAATAGTTTGAATATGGCTCAAAATTGTCTAAAGAAGCAAATTTATCGATGAGTTTACCTAAAAATTCATCGCCGGTAACGCCTGGTTCTAATTCGCTTATCAACAATTGACTAACGATTAATTGATCTACAAATCCTCGCGCCTCATCTATTGTTACCTCATTATTTGCAATACACATAGCAAGACTGTCAAAGCGTGCCCCATTTTGGGCTGCTTCTAATATTTGCTCCAAATAAATAGAATTTTCCACCGAAACAATTTCATGTATTCTTTTGGCATTTTCATAGTAATACTCAATATATCTAATGTAGTTTCCAATTTTATAAATGCTTGTATTGGGATAAAAAAGAATCTGCTTCTTGATGTGTTCCTGCTTGGACAAATCTTGTGCCAAAGCCACCAAATAATTCATGTCCAACCTTGTATGTCTTACAAAGGATGATATGTCAGATAATTTTAGATTTGTTTTGACATCAAATCTGCCGGAATTAACGCCTGCAAATAACCCAAAAGGTGTGGCTCTGCTACACATTCTGGACAAATATTTTGTGATGGCAAACAGCAATTTTTCATCTTTTCCTTTTGAAGATTTATGATTTTTATGATGTTGTATTTCATCATATAACTCTGGCGATGCTAAAAAAACAGCTTCCAAAAAAATATTATCTTGTAATAAAGCATCTATATGCTCAGAATTGTCAGGGTTGAATTCCAATAATTTTTGCACCGGAAATAAAGGTGTTCGCAGCACATAATGTTCAAAAAGTTTGTAATTATTTTTTTTCATTACTGACAAATATGTACTTTGATAAAGGGAATTAAAATTTCAGACAGAAACTTATTTAAATCTGATTTTGGCTCTTGCCCTATAAACTTCTTCGTTAAAAACGGTGCTTTTTCTTTTATGAACGATGTCAAAAATCATAAAAACGCTAAACTTAATTTTTTCGACAGGAATGTGCATTTTTTCATCCACCAAAGTAAAAATTTTAACTTTTCGATAAGCTATTATTTTACCATTCTTCTTAATCAAACGATCAAATTTATTCCAAAGCGCATCTGGATTGTATCCAAAATATTGAAAAAATTCAGGATTTAACTTTATTTCCTTATTGGGATTAAATTTATGCTCGGAATATACTTTTTGGGGTAAATAATTCACATCCGGAATAACTTCGGAAGCATCTAAATTATAATAATCTTTTGTAAAAGAGCTATTGACAAAAACACCGGGATATTCTTCAGGATTGTTAAGCACAAAAATCAGCGTAAAAGGTGCTTTGTTTATTTTAACCGTTTGATTATTTAAATAAATACTATCTTTTCCTTGTTTTAAGTACACATCTACAGGTGCAGTTCCTTGCGCTTGCATTGAGAGACCTACAATGAGGTATAAAAAGAAAATAATTCTTTGCATATTTTTAATTATTCCAAAAGGTAAAAATACAAAAAGTTCTTTAGAAAATAAAACATAATAATTAGTGAACTATTTTCCTTCAGCCAAAAACTTTTTCCATTCTTTATAACCATAAAAAGCCAAGACCAAAAATATAAAATATTGGATACCTGTAAATCCATAACCTTTGATAAAATATAAAGGGACGGACACTATATTTACCACGATCCAAACAATCCAACTTTCCAATTTTTTAGTCGCCATAAGCAACATTGCAGCAAATGCAGCACCCGTTGTAAAAGTATCTAAAAAAGGTGTTACTTTTTTAATTTCTACCAAACTTCCACTAGATAAATGTTGCCAAGCATACGAAACGCTTTCTTTAAAGCCCAATTCGTTTGGCATCACATTAAAATGACGATATACCCAAATCACAAATAGAGAAGTAAAAACAAAAATCCCCAATGTTTTTAACCAGTCTAGCTGGCTACATTTGGTGATAGGAATATGTTTTTGGCTTTTATCATCCACAATTCTGCTCCACACCCACCAACCATAAATGCTCATAAGTGTATAATAAATATTGATAATCAAATCGCCATACATTTGCCAGCGCGACAATAAATAAACATATAAAACTGTACTAATAATACCGGTTGGATACACCAAAATATTTTCTTTTTTGGCATAATAAACACTTATAATACCAAAAGCCATGGCTACAAATTCAACAATGATATAAAAAACAGGTGTTTGTTGGTAAGGGGCTGTAAAAAAATTGATAATCTCGTGCATCGTTATGACTCTTTTTGTTTGAAATAATGTTTATATCGAAGCAATTTAGGCAATAAAATTTGTATGTTTTTCTTTCCTTCATCGACAGATTTACTAGACATTAAAGCGCTAATATCATTATTGATTTCATAAAAAAACAAATAAAATTTGGTTCGTACTTTAGCGGTTTCTCCTTTATCTAAAATCAGTGAATTGGCATTTTTAACAACTTTCCATCCCAATTGTTGGTAGGCTTCGGGGGTGTCTGCTTTGAAATTTTGAAACATTTTTGCGATATTATTGAATTTACCCATTTGCACAGCATCAATCTCCCAAGCCTTTCCTTTGTTTAAAGGCATTCGCACTTGCATACTGCTATGATGTATAGGATATTCTAATTGGTAAAGCGTTTCGGCAATTTTTTGCAAATCTTCTTTTGGCATGGGCAAAGCAGGCATTCTCCCAAAAATAAAAACACTTCGAGGCAACAAAATTCGATCATCTTGCGGATGTTGCACCCATTTTTTTATAGCATTTACAAAATGTTGCTTATCAGGTGTTGCTTTCTTATATTGTTTTTGCACTTTATCCATCGGCGGCGCTGCATGACTACCACCCATGCCGCCCATCATTGTTTCAGAATGACAGGTAAAACAATATTTTTTTATCAACAAATAGCCTTCCGAAGTCTTAATCTCATTGTTATTTGACAACTGATTATCAACAGTATTTTTTTTTCTAATTTCAGAATTTTGCGTTTCCTTACAAGAAAAAAAAGCCATTAAAACAAATAATAAACATATAGTTTTTACATTCATCGTATTCATATCTATTTTTGTGGTAATCCTATTATAATTCAAATTTTGAAATAAAAAAATAGAAACCAAATGTACTGATTTCTATTTTTATAAAAAGGTTTTTTCTTAAAAATTTCTTATTTAAAATAATTGGGAAATTCTTTAAAAAATTTATTGAGTTTTGCTATTTGAATATCGCCATCCTCAACTGTTTTTACAGACATTAATAAATGCATATCATCTTCCACTGTATGAAAGAATACTTGAATTTCATTCATCGTTTCTGAATCATAATTTTTGTTAAACAACATGGTTTTGGCCTGGTCAAGAACAGATTTTCCTAAATCTTGGTATGCTTTCACATCTTCAGACTTAAAATTACGTATCCGATCTGCCATTTGCATCATTTTATCAAAATCTTGTTTTTGCAACTGCCATTTTTCACCCTTATTTAGAATCAACATGCCTCTCCTCATAGCATTTTTATGATTAGACACGTTACCAAAATCAACATCATATAAGGCTTCAGCAATTTTAGTTATTTTTTCGTCACCAATAGGCAATGGCGGCATTAGGTTAAACTTTCTTACAGAACCCGGCATCATGGCATCTTCCTTACTCGGTTTATTTACCCATTTGATTATAGCATCTACAAATGCTTTTTTATCGGTAAAACTAGGTTTATAATGCTCTTGGATATTTACCATTGGCGGGGCAATCATTTGGGATTTTTTACTAGGATCAGGCAATTCAAAATGACAAACAAAACAATTTTGTTGCATTAATTTATAACCTTCAGAATCAATGACTAAAGCTAATGGTTCTTTTTGGATTTCTTTGTTTGGGGTTTCAATCGCATCGGATTTCTTATCTGTTTGCTTATTGCTTTCTTGACAATTTGTCAAAAGAAAAGCTAAAATGGATAATAATAAAATCTTTTTCATACTTATATGTTATTTATAGTTATTAGATAATTCTTTTTGTATTTGGTTTAATCAATTTTTAAATAATTTAATCTTTTTTTCACCATTAGATTTTTTATAAGCTCTAAACATCCCATCTGTATTAAAATACCAAGCAATATTCGCCTTTGTATCCAAACCAATCATACCGCCATCTCCACCCAAATCTTGGATTTTGTCCATCGCAATTTTCATCGCATCTAGTAAATTATTATTTTTATACTGCATCAAATCAGAAACCGTATGTGAAGCTAATGTTCTAATAAAATATTCTCCTGTCCCGGTACAAGAAATGCCACAAGTTTGATTATTGGCATAAGTACCTGCGCCAACAATAGGCGAATCACCAATTCTTCCATATTTTTTATTCATCATGCCGCCAGTTGAAGTGCCTGCAGCAATATTGCCATTTTTATCTAAGGCTACACAACCAACTGTTCCATGTTTATGATCATTCATTTTATCAATTGGTGTCTTATAAGCTATTTTCTTACCCGCTTCTTTTGCTTGTAAACGTTTGAGTTGTGCTTGACGTTTTGAGGTTATAAAATATTGGACATCCATCAATTGAATGCCTTTTTCCTTAGCAAAAATCTCAGCTCCTTCCCCATACAAAAACACGTGTCTCGTGCTATCCATCACCAATCGCGCTGCAATTATTGGATTTTTTATATGTGCAACTCCAGCAACAGCACCACAATTCAAAGTTTTGCCATCCATAATAGATGCATCCATTTCTACTTTTCCCAAACTGTTTAAAACCGCTCCTTTTCCGGCATTAAACAAAGGAGAATTCTCCATTACATTAATGGTTTGTTGTACGGCATCTAAAGCGCTTCCATTATTTTGCAGCACCAAATATCCGGCATCAAGGGCCTCCGATAGTTTATCGGTATAAGCTTTTTCTTGTTCCGGTGTAAAATAAGCTTTTTTTATGCTACCGGCGCCACCGTGCAAGACAATAGCAAAAGTCGTATCCTGTTTTTGTTTTTTTTCGACAATACCACCTTCTTGTTTATCGACTTCTTTGCAACTAATTAACAACAATGGTATTAAGATTAACAATAAATAATTTTTCATTTTTATAAACATTAATAAATTAATACAACACAAAAAAAACATTCATTAAACAAACTACTATTCTACAATTTGCTCAAATAATAAATTCACATTGGGGTCTAAAGATACACTTATATTTTCTCTACTAAAAGATTTTGGCAATAATATTTCAAAATGATTATTTTGCTGTTTAACATTTAGCACTTTTATCATTTTATCAGCTTTAAATTTTATGAGAATGGGTAATTCAAAATCAAATAAATTAGACATTTGTTGTACATCTATCAATAACTTATCATGGCGAATCTGCCAATCAATTTTTAGTTTGGGCAAACCGGATTGATACAACCACTGCTTAAAAAAAGCATCTAAATTTTGTTTCGAAACCATTTCTACTTCTCTAATAAAATCAGCAGTAGAAGCATTTTTGTTACGATATTTTTTATAATAGGATTGCAACGAATTAAAAAACAATTTATCACCAATTTTATGACGTAACATATGCAAAACCCAAGCGCCTTTTTCATACGAATTTGGATTTAGCAAACGCATCAAATTATGGTTTTCGTCGTGTACAATTGGTTTATCAGATGATTTTTGGAAACGTATCACTTTATTTCGTTCCATTTTCATACGTTCATTAAATCTTTCCCGACCATATTTATGTTCTAAATACAGATCCGTCAAGTAAGTTGCAAAACCTTCGCTTAACCAAATGTCTCGCCAGTTTTTTTCACTTACAGCATTACCAAACCATTGGTGGCCTATTTCGTGTGCTACCAAATTCTCAACTCTTTTAAATCCATCTACACTATTTTCATTATAAAATATATTACCGGCATTTTCCATACCGCCAAATCGCGTCTTGGACTGTACATTTGCTAACTTATCGTAACTATATGGACCTATCAAACTGTCGTAAAATTTGAGGACATTTATCGCGCATTTATAATCGTCAAAGCCTTGATCCGGACTGTCTTTATATATCCAACTACTTACCTCAATTGTTTTTTCTGACAACTTAACCGGCGGAAAATTCTTCACTTTAAAATCAGCAGCAGCAAAAACCATTACTTTGGTAGGCAATGCTGTTTTGGACACAAAATCCCATTTGTCTATATGATTTTTTAAATGCTTATGCGCAACTTTTTCTCCCGAAGCTATAATTTGATAATGGCTGGGGGCTGCAATATGAAATGACAAACTTGCTTTATCAGATGGATGGTCGATTACCGGCAACCAATAATGTGCGCGATTTGGCCAATTATCGCCAAAAAATGTCCGCTTCCCATATTTGTTTTTATTGATATATAATCCATCAATAGGACGACCCGAATAAACAATTTCCAAATGGATTATGATTCCTTTTTTCCATTTTTGAGGATTCTTAAAAACAATCTTATCATTGATTTGCTTATAATTATTGATCACTTGATTATTTATTTCAACACCGGTAACCGTCATTCCTTTGCCATCATCTTTTTTGCCAATCAGTTGCAAATAAAAAGAATCAACATCTTGCAAAGGCATAATACTTATATAAGAAACAGCCTGAATATTATTGTCTTGATCGTTAATGTCAATATTAAAATCATAATTAAGCACATCAATTTTTTTTAATTGATCATTGGAAAATTGTGCTTGAATGGTCGTTCCCAACAAGCAAAAAATGAAAAATGTTTTATAAAATAAATTCATCATATTGTATTTGTATTATATCAAAATTAGTATTTATCCTTCTTTTGAAATTCGCTAATTTATAAGCAAAAACCGTTTAGTATTTATTTACAAAAAATTATCAGATAAAAATTAACCCAAGAACGATATGTATCAATTCTAAAACTTATATTCTTTTTTTATGCAATTATCATACCGACTTATTTATTATAAAAAAGCGATACTACACAAAGCAGTATCGCTAAAAAAATTTTTTACCAAATTTTAACGCGTGCCTCAGGTTTTATATACATACCGTCTCCTTCTTTTACCTCAAAAGCTTTATAAAAAGCATCTACATTTTTAAGAGATTGGACAGCGCGCACTTGTCCGGGACTATGCGGATTTGTTTTAATTTGTTTTTTAACATAAGCATCACGGGCTTTGGTACGCCATACGGTTGCCCATGACATATAAAAGCGTTGCTCTGGTGTAAATCCTTGTATTTTTCCCGGTTTTTTATGATCTTTATAATAAATTTCCAAAGCTGTAAAAGCAGCATTCACGCCCCCTAAATCTCCAATATTTTCTCCGGAAGTAAAAGTGCCATTTACAAATACTTCGGGAAGCACTTCAATTTTTGAGTACTGATCTGCCAGTCTTTCTACCAATTTACTAAAAGCTTCAAAATCGGCTTTTGTCCACCAATTTTCATAATTTCCATCAGCATTATATTTAGCACCTTGATCATCAAAGCCATGCGAAATTTCGTGTCCTATAACAGCACCCATGCCACCATAATTTAAAGCAGCATCACGATGATAATCATAAAATGGTGCTTGCAAAATAGCTGCTGGAAAAACAATCTCATTGTACGCCTGATTATAATATGCATTGACAATTTGTGGCGCCATACCCCACTCGGTTTTGTCAACAGGTTTGTTCAATTTATCCAAACCTTCTTCAAAATGCCATTTAGAAACATTTAAACTATTTGTAAAATATGTTCCACCATCATTAGGCGATTTTATCTGCATTTTACTATAATCTTTCCATTTGTCAGGATATCCAATTTTTACTTGCAAACGATCTACTTTTTCAATAGCTTTTTGTTTGGTTTCAGCACTCATCCACGACAGATTTTTAATACGTTGTTTGTAAGCTTTTTGCAAATTAACAATCATTTCTTTGGCATTAGCTTTGGCTTCTGGCGGAAACATTTTATCGACATAAAGCTTGCCCACTGCTTCGCCAATGGTCCAATTAACTGAAGAAAGCGCCCTTTCATTTAAAGGTCTTCTTTCCTTTTGGCCATTTAAAATTTTGCCATAAAAATCCCAATTAGTATTGGCAATTTTTGTACTCAATTTGCCTGCAGCGCCTCTAAATAAATTCCAAATTAAAAAATCTTTTACCGCATTAACATCAAATTCTTTAAATATTTCATTAAAAGCTTTTAAATATTTAGGTTGTGAAACAATAACATCATCAACTGAATAACCCAAATCAGAAAAATATTTTTTAGTGTCGAAATCAGGCATCAATCTAATCAATTCAGCCATATTCATCGGGTTATATCTTTTTGCAGGATTGCGTCTTTCTTCTTTGGTTAGTTTTGCACTAGCAAGCGCTGTTTCAATGCTTAGAATATTCTTCTTAGCATTATCTATTTCTGCTTGCTTCCTACCAATAAATTGTAACATTTTTCCAATGTGTTCTTTGTATTGCGCTCGTATTTTTACCGCATCAGATTTGTCAGAAACGTAATAGTCACGCTCGGGCAAACCCAAACCTGCAGGCGATACATACAAAGTGTTTTTATTGCTGTCTTTCATGTCAGCACCTACACCCACACCGATAAAAGCCGAATTTAAAATAGGTTCTGAAAAAATCATAAAATCGACAACATCATTTTTCGTTTTAATATTGTTTATCTTGTCCAAATAGATTTTGACAGGTGTAATACCAGCTTCATTACGACTAATTGTATCTGTAATCGACGCAAAATAATCAATTGCTTTTCGTTGGTCGGTTCCTTTTTTGTATTGATTACTTTTAGCCACTTCTTTTAAAATTTTCAAAGTGTTTAAATCTGTCTTTTTTGCAAGGGCATCAAAACTTCCCCAACGACCTCGGTCGGCAGGCATCTCAGTTTTTTTCATCCATTCGCCATTCACAAATCCATAGAAATCATCTTGTGGTCTAAGTGTTTTATCCATAAAACTCAAATTTAATCCATCTGTTTGTTGTCGAGCATCAGCCTTTTTATCATTTTGTTGGCAAGCTGTAATACTTAACAGCAAAACACCTATTACTAAATACTTATTCATCTATAATTTTTTTATGTTTACAGCAAAAATAAGAAACTAAAATTAAATCATCCTGTAATTTATTTTATTAATCAATTCTTTATAAAAAAAGATTTTTCTAATACACTAACAGTAAATACTTTTTTGTAAACGACAATATTCAAATTACAAATAAGCAGTTAACCCATTAATTCTATGGGATTTGCAAGTATTTATGCGTTTGCAAAGAAATCTTCCACTTAGGATTTTGGGTAACATAATCAATTATCAAGGGGGTCATTTTTTCTCTTTGACTCCACTCGGGTTGCAAGAATAGCTGGCAATCTTCTGAAACTTTTTCTGCTTGTTCTTCTGCAAACTCAAAATCGGTTTTATTAAAAATAATTAATTTTAATTCATCAGCTTTTTTATACATATTGGACTTAGGCAACTCATTTTTCTTTGGAGAGAGACAAATCCAATCAATTTCACCAGAAAAATTGCCGGTTCCAGAAGTTTCCAAATGTATATTTTTTTGAACTTTATGCAATTCTGATGTAATATGTTGCAAGTTATATAACAACGGTTCGCCACCGGTCAATACAATGGTTTTAACGTGTTCAGGAATATGTTTTATAATACCATCGACTTGTAATAGTGGATGAAGTTCCGGATTCCAACTCTCCTTGACATCGCACCAATGACAACCTACATCACAACCACCCACTCTAATAAAATAAGAAACTAAACCCGTATGAAAGCCTTCACCTTGAATAGATAAAAAATGCTCCATAATCGGCAAGTATTTTCCTGCATCATCTAAAATATTCATATTCTTCATTTTCTCCTATCAAATTTTATGCAAAATTATAAAAATATATTTAGCAAATTTGCATTAAGCAAAATAAAAAATTATCACAAAACTAAATTACAAAAATTGTCTTAATATGATTTTTTTGATAAAAATACGCCTTAACCATTTATAAAAAAGCAATATTTATGAAATAAACATTACTTTACTTTCAAAATTCATCTAAATACATTATTTTTGATGATTATTTTTTATCTATATAAAACAAATAGAGCCAGTGCCATGTTTTAAGTACAATATCAAAATAGTTACTGGGTCAAACATTACAAACAATTAATTAATACTTATGAAAAAATTACTTAGCATTCAATTTATTTTAATAATGATTTTAGGAACATTTTCTGTATATGCACAAGAAAGACCTATTTCAATTTCGCAATCCGAACCGGTACAAATTGTGCCCTCACTCGCATCACGTACAGATTTACCTGCTCCCGTCCAAAAAGGTGAAATGAATCCTAAAAGACGATCTGGACAAAACACGGTCATTCCTGGCAAGGGATTTCCAAAAGGAAACGATCCTTTAATTAACATCCAAAGACGTAGCCAACAACATCAAAGCAGAAGCCCTCTTTTGACTTTTGAAGCAGCCTACAACAGCGCCACGCCATCCGATCCAACGGGTGCCGTAGGTCCAAACCATTATGTAGTAGCTTACAATACTGCTTTTAAAATTTTTAACAAACAAGGAAACGTGTTGGTAAACGACACCAACTTAAGCGCTTTATTTACAGGCTCTTATAGCGATGGTGACCCCATTGTTATATACGACCAATTTGCCGATAGATTCTTAATAACAGAATTTGATGTTACCTCAACGCCCAATAAATTTTTGGTTGCCATCAGCCAAACACCCGACCCGGTAAACGGTGGATGGTATATATACAAATTTGACGTTAACGGTGGCATGCCTGATTACCCAAAATTTTCTGTTTGGAGTGATGGATATTACATTACAACTAATAAAAATAGCAGTACAGCCTCTACAAGTAATGTAGTTTACGCTATAGAAAGAGACAAAATGCTTACCGGTAACCAAACAGCACAAATGCTTGGTTTTCCGCTACCAGGCATCAGAACCAATGGTTTTTATTCTCCTTCAGGATTTAACGCTATTGGCACACAAATACCACCACGAGGAAATGCCCCAATTGTCTATATGCAAGACGATGCTTGGTCGGGTATCTCTACAGACCATTTAAAAATATGGAACATTAATGTAAATTGGACAACACCATCAAATTCTACTATATCATCTCCACAACAGTTAAGCACAAGTGCCTTTAATGCCGTATTTGATAATGGAAGTTTTAGCAATCTTATGCAACCCAACGGCACTAAAATTGACGCACTGCAAGCCACCGTTATGTTTATGACCAATTACCGTCGTTTTTCAGATCATAATACAGTTGTGTTAAATTTTGTCGTAAATACTGACAATGCAGGAAAAGCTGGTATTCGTTGGTATGAATTAAGGCAAACTTCAGATGGTGCTGCTTGGACAGTTTACCAAGAAGGCACATATATCGATGCCAGTAATCATAATACATTTGCTGGTTCTATTTCTATAGATGACAGAAGTAATATTGGTCTTGGCTACTCAATAGTTAACAACAATCAACCTGTGGAATTAAGATATACCGGTCGGTATAAAAATGATCCATTAGGACAAATGACCCTTGCCTCCGAAGCTTTTGTTCCTGGATCGGGTTCATCAAGTTACAGTCGATATGGAGATTACGCACATTTAACCATTGATCCTAGCGACAATAAAACTTTTTGGTTTATCAGTGAGTATTTTAAAACAGGTTATCGTAGAGACCAAGTTGGTGTATTTAAATTTGCAAATAATTTTAGTAATGATGTAGGCGTTATCAGAATTGACCAACCCGTAACTGGCACCTTGGGAACAAATGAAAATATTCAAATAACTATTGAAAATTTCGGCACGCAAACACAAAGTAATTTCCCTATTAGTTATCAAATAAATAGTGGCAATGTGGTTACAGAAAATTTCACTGGAAGTATTGCTGCAGGTGCAACCGCACAATTTACGTTTAACACAACTGCCAATTTTTCAAATGTTGGTTCGACATATAATGTTGTAGCAGCAACAAATTTATCAGGAGATGAGGATACCACCAATGATGGTACAAGTGTTGTTATTAATTGTATATCAGCAAGTGATGTTGGCATTGTAAATGTTATTTCGCCTGTTTCCGGAAGCAATTTAACCAATAGTGAAAACATTCAAGTTAGTCTTGAAAATTTTGGAGGTATCGCCCAAACAAACATCCCCGTTTCTTATCAATTAGACGGTGGCACTGTCGTTAATGAAACCATAAATAACACCATAAATGCAGGTGCACAAGCCACATATACATTTACACAAACAGGTGATTTTACAAATTTAGGTACGCATCAATTAATTGCATCTACACACTTAACCGGTGATACAGATACTTCAAATGATGCTATCAGTGTAAATATTATAAAACAAATGTGTCAACCGACTTCAAATTGCTCACAAGGCGATGAAATTAAAAGATTCCGTTTTGGCAGCATTGACAATACCTCAACTTGCAATGGCACAGGTTATTCTGACTTTACCGCTATTTCAACTTATTTAGCACGAAATAACAACTATGATTTAATCGTAAATGTAGGATATGGCAACGAACATATTAATACTTGGATAGATTATAACGACGATTTTGTATTTAGTGACAACGAAAAAATAATCAATAATCAAGTTATAGAACCTGGACAAAATGTCACCGGTAATTTTGAAGAAACTTTTGCGGCAAATATTTCGGGTACTGCCAATTTAGGAGAACACTTACTACGCATCAGAACGCAATGGAACAATGAACCCAATGCATGTAACGATATTTCTTACGGAGAGACAGAAGACTATAAAGTAAATATTGCCCCTTCTGGCGGTATTAACAGTTTTGATGCTTCTGAAATTTTTGTCAAAACATTGTCTAACAATCATTTTGAAATTAGTATGTCAAGCACCAGTCTAAAAGACATTTTGAACCTTACGGTTTATACTATAGGCGGAAAACAAATTGTTTACCACGATTTAAAAAATGTCAATGGCAAATATTCTTATGATTTAAATATGACCTATGTTGCCAAAGGGGTATATTTACTTAGAATTGGAAATGACAAAGGTGGAAAAATTAAAAAAATTATTGTAAAATAACTTTTCCTCAAAAAAAACATTTACATTTTTTTACACACATAATTATTAACTCCTTTATCTATTAAATATTTAGATAAGGGAGTTATAATTTTATAGGCATTGCCTAAAATTTACTTGTAATAAATTGTTTATACATTCGTTATATCTTAAAAATATACATACTTATTACCATTGCAAATTAGCTATTAAAATCAATTAACAACAAAAAACAGCACCACCTATAATACATTTATGAAATATTTTCTACATTTTTTTCTAATAATTTTTTCAATTCAATCCCTTGCTGCCCAGCAAAAATACACATTAAGTGGCCATATAAAAGACGCTGAAACAGGAGAAGATCTCACAGGTGTCAATATTTACGTTAAAACCCAAAACCAAAAGGGCACTACCAGTAATTATTATGGTTTTTACTCCTTAAAATTATCCAAAAATCCCTACACCATTATATACGATTATCTAGGTTATGAATCTCAGGAAATAGCAATCGATTTAATCGCCAATATAAAAAAAGACATTCGTTTAAAACCAGCACAAGAATCTTTAGAAGAAGTTGTTATCATCAAGAAAAATAAAAAAAGAAAAGTGCAATCCACCGCTATGGGTACCCATAAAATCAGTGTAAAAGCCGTAGAAAATTTACCTGTTCTTTTAGGTGAAAAAGACATTTTAAAAGTCATTCAATTGTTACCCGGCGTAAAACCTGCCGGCGAAGGACAAGCCGGATTCTACGTTCGTGGTGGAAATATAGATGAAAATCTTATATTATTAGATGAAGCACCCGTTTATAACGCTTCGCATTTAATGGGATTTTTCTCTGTTTTTAATTCTGACGCCTTACGAGATGCACAACTATACAAAGGACATATTCCAGCTCGATTTGGCAGCAGATTATCTTCGGTTATGGAAATAAGAATGAAAGAAGGAAACGATCAAAAATTTCACGGTCAAGGCGGTATTGGGCTGATATCATCACGCCTAACACTTGAAGGTCCTATCCAAAAAGACAAAGCCTCTTTTATGATATCCGGCAGAAGAACCTATGCCGACATTATTGCCAAAGCCGTATCAAATGATGAAGACGTAGATAATATGAAACTCTATTTCTACGATTTGAATCTAAAAACTAATTACAGTTTCAACGCCAATAATCGCATATTTTTATCTACATATTTTGGTCGCGATGTTTTTGGATTTGAAGATGGTAATGATGAAGCGACTTTTTCTTGGGGAAACGCCACTACTACCTTACGCTTTAACCATATATTTAACAGTCGATTATTTTCAAACACTTCTCTTATTTATAGCGATTATAATTATTTGATCAACCTCGAAGATAATAGCAACAATGCTTCATTTTTTAAACTTGGCGCCGGTATTACAGATATTTCTTTCAAAAATAATTTCAATTTTTATGTCAATGATAAAAACAAAATGAATTTTGGATTTGACATTTCACACCACCGTTTGCGCCCAAGCATATTTGAATCTAGCGAAATTGACAACAGCCAATTAGAAGATTTTAAGCTTGAAGATCGCATCGCGCTCGAAAGTGCTTTATATGTATCAAACGAACAAAAAATCACACAAAAAATAAATTTATACTACGGTTTACGATTCACCAATTTTTTACAATTGGGTCCCGGAACTTACACTAAATACGACAATGATGGCAACGAAATTAGCCAGCACACCTACACATCTACAGAAGTTATTAAATCATTTAACGGACTGGCACCACGTGTCAGCATGAGTTATTTGCTCAACAAATCGTCTTCCTTAAAAGCATCTTTTGCCAAAACCTATCAATTTTTGCATTTAATGAGCAATGGTTCCTCATCCAATCCAACAGATGTTTGGATGCCAAGCGGTCTTAATATTCCGGCACAAACTTCTTACCAAGAGAGTATCGGTTATTTTAAAAATTTGAAAGATGGTCTTTGGGAATTTTCCGCTGAGGTTTATTACAAAAATATGAATAATATTGTCGATTACAAAACTGGCACCATGATTACCCTCAACCCCAGCGTCGAAAAAGACTTGCTCTACGGAGAAGGAAAAGCCTACGGACTTGAACTTTTAATGCGAAAAAAACAAGGTAAATTTACCGGATGGATTTCTTATACCCTCTCGCGTTCACTTAAAAAATTTGATGCCATTAATAACGGCAAATGGTACTCGGCAAAACAAGACCGCATTCACGACATATCTATGGTAGCCAATTATAAAATTTCACCACGTACACAAGTATCCGGTGTGTGGGTATATTATACAGGTAATGCCGTCACTTTTCCGGCAGGATTCTACCAAATAGACGGACAAGAATATCCCTATTTTACAGAACGAAACGGCGGACGCATGCCTGATTATCACCGTCTAGATTTTTCATTTACTTTATTTAATAAACCTACTAAAAGATTTAGATCCAATTGGAATATTTCTGTTTATAATGCTTATAGCCAAGCAAATCCATACATTATATATTTTAGAAAAGAATATGAAAATGGAAGTGAAAAATTAAAAATCAAACAAATTACCATCTTTAAATGGATTCCATCCGTCAGTTATAATTTTAAATTCTAATCGCTATGAAACAAACTCATAAATATACAAAACCCCTTCATTTTTACGGCCTAATATTGGTTATACTCACTTTATTTGCTTGTGAAAAAGATGCGGACATCAAATTAGAAGAAATGCCGCCAAGCTTAGTTGTTGAATCTATTTTTTGTGACCAACCAGATGAATCTTTTGTTCGGCTAAGCCAGTCTGAAGGCTTTGAGACTTCGGGTAATTATGAAAATATTACAGATGCTCAAGTACTTATAAAAGACGAGCAAGGAAATCAAATCAATTTTCAAGTCGATGCTGATGGCATTTATAAAACAACAGGAATAGCCTTGGAAAACAAGACTTATCAATTAGAAATAACTAAAAACACAAAGCGCATCACTGCTACAAAAACGATGTTGCCAAAAGTAGTATTACAAGATTTTGACTTAATATTAAATCAAAATACGTATCATTCAAAAATCGCATTATTTTTCGATGATCCCAGTCCCGAAAAAAACTATTTCAAGATCGAAATCTACAACGTAGATCAAAATTTTCCAGACGAAAAAATGCTTATCGTTCAAAGATTTTTTAACGATTACACCTACAATGCACAAACTCATAAAATAGAATTGCCAAATATGCCCTACGCTTCCGGCACTTACAGAGTTGCTTTATTTCACATAGATAAAAATACGTATGACTATTTTAAAACACTGAAATCTATTGGCAATATGCGATATGGCAGTAGTCCTTTTATCAGTAGTGTTCCAGGTAATCCGGAATCGGCTATACAAGGTGGAATTGGTTATTTTTTTACGGCCGGCATTAGTAGCAAACAAAAAACTTTTCAATAAACCGTAGATATTTATGCGAGTATTATATTATTACCTCATCGTTTTAAACGGCATCATTTGGTCTTGCAATCAAGTCGATGCAAATCATTCTACCAACAATAATCCAAAGATTTCAAAAGAACGAAAAGCCATTTCCGATGCTGCTCTTAGTATCATAAATCCTAACATCACTTACGACCCAAGCTATTTTTCAATTTCTTACCCCAATGGCGATATACCTGCAAATAAAGGCGTATGCACCGATGTCATTATTCGCACTTACCGACAACTCGGAATAGATTTACAAGAAAAAGTGCATATTGACATGCAAAAACATTTTAATTTATATCCAAAAAGATGGGGATTAAAACACACCGACACCAATATTGACCACAGGCGTGTTCCCAATCTAATGCGCTATTTTAGCCGCTTTGGAAAAAGCCTTTCAATTAGTAACAATGCAAATGACTATCAAGTCGGCGATATAGTTGTTTGGAATTTGGGCGGTGGTATTCTGCATATTGGCATCATTACCGCAAAAAAAAATACATCTCACACGCAATATAAAATACTACATAATATTGGAAATGGACAAATACTGGAAGATGTATTATTTAACTGGAAAATCATCGGACATTACTACTACGCACCCAAGACATTAAATTCCAAAAAAAACAATTAACTTTATAAGTAACTTTATAAAAGTAATATTATTTTCAACCATAAGTTTTTCAACAAATCATACTAAAAACTATACATTTATGTTTCGTCTCAAAAAAAGCAAATAAATAGAAACAAAAATTTGCAAACTAATCATTACCTTTTGCGACAAGGTTTTTATTTGTAAAGCCCAAACACCTTCATTAGAATGCGGACCAAAAAAACCTAATAACAAAAAAACAAACAATGCCAAAGTCAATAAAACTGACCAGTTAAAAATCCGTGAATATACTTTCCTATCAATTAAAAAACTAAACAACAAAAAAGCAAAAAAGAAACTAAAATATGCTATTTGTCCACTCACAATATGTTCCTTAAAATAAATATCTACCGGAAAAATGGCAATACCAATATAAGCCAAACCCGAAATTAAACCCAATATTTGCACCCAAAAACGCAATTTGTCATCTATCAAAACACTGATATTTTTAAAAAATAAAGCAGTGCCCAATCCCACCAAAAACAAAGTAATTGAATAAACAAACCACAAGGGATTTACCTGATTTGAAAAATAAAAAGTACGTCCCAAATCACTTAAATAATTTTGGTCCAACACATAATGCAAATAATGCGTATCAAACAAACTGCCACCTTTATATAAAAACATCAACTCAACACAAACCACAAGATATTGTGCCAAAAGAAAAATGATAAATTTACGACTCATGTGATTCCTGATATATTGTAAACAAGATTTCAGCTGCTTCAAAAGCAGTGAGTTTTTTTTGCTCAATTTTTTTTACCACCAATGGCAAATTCTTTACAATTTCTGCTTGCTGATAAAACTGTTCTTCCAACTGTTGCTGAATGGTTTCTTTTAACCAATAACTATGTTGTTGCATCCGATGTTTTTCAAAATAACCGGATGCTTTTGTCAAATTAAAGAAAGCATCTATTTCATTTGCTACTGCATCGATTCCTTGTTGCTGCAAAGCACTTGCCAACAAAACTTTTGGCGTCCAACCACTTTCTTTTGCAGGATAAAAGTGTAAGGCATTTTGAAAAGCCTTTTGTGCCAATTTTGCAGGCTGTAAATTATCGGCTTCTGCTTTATTAATCACAATTGCATCTGCCATTTCTATAATACCACGTTTTATCCCTTGCAACTCATCGCCGGCACCTGCCAATTTAAGCAACAAAAAAAAGTCAACCATAGAATGCGCAATGGTTTCTGATTGCCCCACGCCAACTGTTTCTATAATAATAACATCAAAACCAGCAGCTTCACAAAGCAAAATGCTCTCCCTTGTTTTTCGGGCAACACCACCCAAATGATTTCCAGTAGGCGAAGGGCGTATATAAGCACGATTGTCTCTAGACAAAGCTTCCATACGTGTTTTGTCACCCAAAATACTTCCTTTGGACAAACTACTACTGGGATCAACAGCCAAAACAGCTACCTTGTGTTTTTTTTGAGTATATAATATGCCCAATGCCTCAATAAAAGTACTTTTGCCAACACCCGGAACACCAGTAATACCAATCCGAATAGACTGCGCTGCCTTTGGCAAACACTGCCTAACAATTTCCTGCCCCAATGCAAAACGTTCGGAATGATCGCTTTCTATCAAGGTAATTGCTTGACTCAAAGCAACTGTATTTCCTTCCAAAATCTTGCGAACATACGAATCTGCTTTGGCTTGTGATTTTTTTAAAGAAATATTTTTCACTAATTTAGCGTTTAAACGATTATCTTGTGATACTCCTTGAATTTCCTGTAATGCCGATTTTTTTGTTTTTTTTGCCATAAAAAAGACTGCCATTTATTGACAGTCTAAAATTAAGTAAAATTTTTTAAATAACGTTTACCAATGTTTCTCAGATTATATATCAGCCTTCATCCACATTGTTAACAAACTAAGAACATTGCAAAACAATAAAGAAAAATAAATAAAAATTTATTCAAAAATCACTTCAAAATCTACGAATTTTGGATTTTCTGATATTTTATCCATCGGAACATCGATATGTAAAGTTTTGCCATCGGCACTCAACAAAGCATCTTTATACGAAACTGATTTGATTTTTTTTGGAAAATGATAAATGATTTTATACGAAAACATCTGCATCATCTGATCCAAACCATTGTTATCTTTGGCCGTGTCCTGTACTTGTTTTTTATCTTTTTCTTTAACGATTGTCGTTCTACTAAAAGAATACTTATCAAAAGAATATTTCACATCTGATTGCGGCATTAATTTATCAAAACTGCCTGTTTCTTTAGACTTTCCACCTCTTTTACTTTCAATTGTTTTAATATCGTTCATGATATTTTCCAATTCGCTCACTTGTTTAAAAGGCAACACATAAGCCATTAACATTTTGTCCTTAGACTCATCTACCTGTATATGCAAAGACATTTTTTTAAGGTGTTTAAAAGCTTTTTGCTCTTCAGGAGATAAATCTTTTAAACTATCTTTCATTTCCGCCAATAAATCGCCAAATTGTATAACCGAATCTTGAACCTTAGGTTCTTTTTTTACAGCAAGCGAATCCTTTGAGCCTTCCATTTCCTTACCCATTTTCATCATCGAACTCATATCTACCTTAAAATTATAGATACCACTCCCATCTTTTTTAAAAGTGATTTCTTCTGTCATTTGGCAAGCCGTTAACGATAATATTGCCAAGCTTAATACGAATAGTTTTTTCATGTATTTATTGTTTAATTATTTATTAAATAAAGGTAAAAAAGGGATTTTTAGAATTGTAATTTATAAAACTATAATCCTTGCTACTTAAACGCGTAAACTGCAAAAATGTTACCAAACTAATTAAGATTAGAAGAAACTAATTTATCAAATCAAATTTAAGATATTTATGCAGCACTTTTGGCACGCGAATTCCTTCGGCAACTTGATTGTTTTCTAATAATGCGGCTACCACTCTAGGCAAAGCCAACGAACTTCCGTTAAGTGTATGCGCCAATCTGCGTTTGCCATCCTTATCTTTAAAACGCAATTTTAATCTATTGGCTTGAAAATTTTCAAAATTGGATATTGAACTCACTTCCAGCCAACGTTTTTGAGCAGCAGAATATACTTCAAAATCATACGTCATTACAGAAGTAAATCCTAAATCACCACCACAAAGACGCACAATGCGGAAAGGCAATTCCAATTCCATTAAAATTCCTTTTACGTGTTCCACCATTTCATCAAGTGCCGCATAGGAATGATCGGGATGTTCCAAGCGTACAATTTCGACTTTATCAAATTGATGCAAACGATTTAAACCACGAACATGGGCACCATACGAACCTGCTTCTCTACGAAAACAAGGCGTATAAGCTGTGTTTTTAACCGGAAAATCTTTATAAGACATCATCACATCGCGGTATAAATTGGTAACGGGCACTTCGGCAGTTGGAATTAAATAAAGCCCATCACGTTCTACAACATACATTTGTCCTTCTTTATCGGGCAATTGTCCTGTACCATAGCCCGATGCTTCATTAATCAAGTGAGGCACTTGCATTTCTTCATAACCGGCTTCTTCGTTCTTATCTAAAAAATAATTGATTAAAGCGCGTTGAAATTTAGCACCTTTTCCTTTGTAAACAGGAAATCCAGCACCCGTAATTTTGTTTCCCAAATCAAAATCAATAATATCATATTTTTTAGCCAATTCCCAGTGAGGCAATGCAAAATCATCCATTTGTAGAATATCGCCATGTGAAAATACTTTTTCGTTATCTGAATCATCTTTACCAAAGGGTACCAATTCGTGCGGAATATTTGGAATTTGATATAAAATTTCTTGTAATTCGTTTTTAACCGATTCCAATTTTTCAGACAAATCTTTTATTTGTTCTTTAATGAGAACGGTTTTTTGTTTAAGCAAATTGGCTTTTTGAGCTTCCCCTGATTTGAATAACTGCCCTATATCTTTGGACAATTTATTCATTTCGGCTAATAAGGCATCGTTTTCTGTTTGTGTATTTTTACGAACATCATCTAATGCAATGGCTTTTGCAACAATCTCAGAAGCATCAAAATTTCTTTTTTTCATCGCTTGGATGATGGCTTCTTTTCTTTCTCTAATGACATTGATTTGTAACATAATAAATAGGACTTTTTAACTAAAATTTCAAGCAACAAACTTAGGTCTAAAAATATTTATATGCAAATCAATATTTCTATACTTGATCTAATTAAATTAGATAGTTTTTTCTGCTAAAAATTAAAATTTTACTGAAATATAAATAATTATATAACACCTTTTTCTTTTAATGCCCAGAAGCATTTTTCTGTAGCACCAATATCGGCAGCTGCATCATGCGCATCATCAAAATCTTCGCCAAATAATTTAATATGCAATTCTGACAAACGCGGCCATTTATATCCAAAACGCCCTGGTATTTTGCAATATTCGGTTGAAGCATGCATGGTGCATAAACGCGGTTTTTGAAATAATTGAGAATCTATATTTTTACGTATAAATTCTGCACCTACAATTTTTTCATCAAAACTAATATTATGAGCAACCAAATAATCGGTTTCGGCAATTAATTGGTTAAATTCCTGCAATACATTTTGCAATAAAATACCTTCGTCCATCGCTTTTTCGGTAGAAATACCGTGCACACGTGATGCCTCAACAGGAATATTAAATCCTTCGGGTTTAATAATAAAATCTTGCGAGTCGATGCGTTTTCCGTTATCATCTGACAAAATCCAAGCTATCTGAATCATACGAGGCCAGTTACGAGTATCGGTAACAGGTGCTTTATAGTTACGAGGCAATCCGGTCGTTTCCGTATCAAAGAATAAATACATATTTTTAAATTTTTATGGTAATCTTAAAATCCAAAGGTGCTGCCTTTGCAACACCTTTGTAAATAAACTTGTTTAATTATTAAAATGGTAAATCGTCCGGTTCTTCATCAGAAATGTTATCTGCCGGCTCAAAATTATCGTTCATTGGCGGCGGTACTTCTTGTGGCGACGCAGCTGATAATTTGGTGATACGCCAACCTTGTAACGAATTAAAATATTTGGTTTCTCCTTGTGGAGATACCCATTCGCGACCACGAATATTAATACTTACTTCTACTTCGTCATCAACTTTAAATTTATCTAATAAATCTGTTTTGTCTTGCACAAATTCAATATTAATAAATTGTGGATACTGTTCATCGGTCGTGATAACCATTTCTCTTTTTCTAAAACCATTAGCACCATAGGTTTTGGTGTCGGTAATCAATTTAATTTTTCCTTTTACTTCCATATATTTTTATTATTTATTTTTTAATTTTAATTTGTTTTCCTTTTCTTTTGCTTTTTCAAAATAATTGTATGTCAGCACCAGTAACAATAAATAAACAGCGCCTGACAATCCTATAATTACATCGTAATATACTGCTGAAGTTAACGCTATTCTAATAAAAATAGTCGCTAAAATAAAAGCGGAATAGCGATATATTGTTCTGTAATTTAACGTATATCTAATCGTAATTAACAATACTAAAATATCACTAAAAATAAGCATGGTAAAAAATTCATGGAATGAAGAATTATATATACCACTTTTAAATAATGATTTAAAATCTAAAAAGACAATAACGATAAATGCCACCAACAAAAGTAATGAAATGGCACGCTTAAAACGCACAAAATTATGCTGTTCTAAATCTGTACTACAAATCCAGACATGCCGCTGATTCTTATACACAACACCAATGATTAAATAAATCAATAAGGATACAAAACCATATAAAAACATATATTCTACAGGCGCTAATACGTCATGCAAATCCATTGAGTGTACTTGAGAAAACTCTTGAAAACCATGTCTCAAAAAAATCAAAGACAACAGTTCAAACTGCTTGGCAACCGACTTGGCAACCGATTTGGGCAATACAAATATTAAAGATATTATTTCGGTCAATAATAAAGCTGTAAAAGAAATATCAATTGAAAAAAATGGATTGCCAAATGCTTCTAAAATTCCTTTTTGTGGCAAAATTTGATTGTGTACCAAAAGAAACAAAACCAAAGATCCCAAAAAAATTGCCACGAGGGAATTACTAATGATTTTATGCATGCGCGCTGTTTCCCAAACACTCTTTATTTTGAGATACAGTTTTTCAGTAAAATTAAGAATCTTTAACATAACTAAATATTATGCTACAAAGATAATCTAAAATTTGTATCCTTTTTAAGCTTCATTGAAAAACCACATTTCCAATTTTGTAAATAATCTCATGTCTAAAATTTCTTGCCAAAATTTTCTAATTCTATAAACCAAAAAATTACATTTACTAATTGAAATTACCAACACAGTTTTTTTTCTTAATCTTCTATTAATTTTAATAAAAAATGTATCTTTGCAAGCTAATTAATGTCAAATTTAAAGACATAAACCATTAAATAATATGAATATGATTAAAATTACGCTACCCGACGGAAGCATCAAGGAGTACGCCAATGGCACAACCCCTTTTGATGTAGCAAAAAGCATTAGTGACGGATTGGCAAGAAATGTTATTTCAGCCAAATTTAACGATAACAAAGTTGAGACCACCACGCCTTTAACCACCGATGGCAGCTTAACTTTACTCACTTGGAATGATGACGAAGGTAAAAAAACTTTTTGGCATTCATCTGCGCACTTAATGGCACAAGCAATTCAAAAATTCTACCCCGATGCCAAACTAACCATCGGACCGGCTATAGATAATGGATTTTATTACGATATAGATTTTGGCGACGCCGCATTCTCTGAAAAAGATTTTGCCAAAATAGAAAAGAAAATGCTTGAAATTGCGCGTGGCAAACATAATTTTAAACTACGTCAAGTATCAAAAAAAGAAGCTTTAGCCAAATACAAAGCAGAGAATAATCCATTTAAAGTAGAACTTATAGAAAATTTAGAAGATGGCACAATTTCTTTCTGTGACCACGATGATTTTACAGACCTATGTCGAGGTGGACACCTACCCAATACCGGATTAATTAAAGCAGTAAAACTACTCAATGTTGCCGGTGCTTACTGGCGTGGAGATGAAAACAAACCGCAACTTACACGTGTATATGGCATTTCATTTCCCAAACAAAAAATGCTTAAAGAGTATTTGGAATTACTAGAAGAAGCTAAAAAACGCGACCATAGAAAGTTAGGAAAAGAACTTGAATTATTTGCTTTTTCCAATACCGTTGGACAAGGACTTCCTTTATGGTTGCCCAAAGGAGCTGCCTTGCGCGAGTTACTAGAAAATTTCTTAAAGAAAGCACAAAAAAAAGCTGGTTATCAACAAGTAATTACCCCACACATCGGGCATAAAAATTTATATGTAACCTCTGGACACTATGAAAAATATGGTGAAGACAGTTTCCAACCCATCAGCACACCCAAAGAAGGCGAAGAATTTTTGTTGAAACCGATGAATTGTCCGCATCATATCGAAATATTCAAATTAAAACCATACAGTTATAAAGATTTACCTGTCAGGTTTGCTGAATTTGGTACCGTTTATCGCTATGAACAAAGTGGTGAACTACACGGACTAACACGCGTAAGAGGTTTTACCCAAGACGATGCGCATATTTTCTGTACACCAGATCAATTACTAGAAGAATTTAAAAAAGTAATCGATTTGGTCATGTATGTATTCGGATCTTTAGGATTTGAAAATTTCACGGCTCAAATATCGCTTCGTGATAAAGAAGATCGTAGTAAATATATAGGAAGTGATAAAAATTGGGAGCGCTCGGAACAAGCCATAATACAAGCCGCCAAAGAAAAGAATTTAAAAACCGTAACCGAATACGGCGAAGCTGCTTTTTACGGCCCCAAATTAGACTTCATGGTCAAAGATGCCATCGGACGAAGTTGGCAATTAGGAACCATTCAAGTAGATTACAACCTACCTGAACGTTTTGAATTGAGCTACACAGGCGCAGATGACAAACAACATCAACCAGTAATGATTCACCGTGCACCATTTGGTTCAATGGAAAGGTTTATCGCCATACTTTTAGAGCACACAGCAGGTAATTTTCCACTTTGGTTAGCCCCAAATCAGGTAAATATATTATCAATTAGCGAAAAATATGAAAAATATGCAAAAAATGTTTTAAATTTGCTGGAAATTTCGGATATTCGCGCCACCATTGACAACCGTAATGAAAAGATTGGCAGAAAGATACGCGACGCTGAAATTTCTAAAACGCCATTCATGATTATCGTGGGAGAAAAAGAAGCGGAAAATGGCACAGTTTCTGTGAGGAAACATAAAGAAGGAGATTTAGGTACTTTTAGTATTGATGACTTTATTAAGTTTGTCAAAAAAGAAGAACAGAAAGATCTTAAAAAATTTGAATAGTAACCCTTAAAAATATAATAAAATAGCAATACGTAGAAGACGCAGTCGAGGACCGGCTAGGGTAATCAAGAGAAACCCGCACCGTATTAACCGTGAAATTACCGCCAGAGAAGTAAGATTGGTAGGTGATAATGTTGATATTGGTGTTTATCCATTACGATCTGCTTTGCAAAAAGCAGAAGAATTAGGTTTGGATTTGGCGGAAATTTCGCCCAAAGCCAGCCCGCCGGTTTGTAAAATTTTGGACTACAAGAAGTTCTTGTATGATCAAAAGAAAAAAGAAAAAATCATTAAGTCTAAAACACAAAAGGTTAGCTTAAAAGAAATTAGATTTGGTCCTAATACAGATGAACACGATTATGAATTTAAAAAGAAACACGCTATTAATTTCCTTAAAGATGGAAATAAATTAAAAGCTTATGTGTTTTTTAAAGGACGTTCAATCGTATTTAAAGATCAGGGACAAATTTTGTTGTTAAAATTAGCCCAAGAACTAGAAGAATACGGCAAAGTAGAACAATTGCCCAAATTGGAAGGTAAAAAAATGATCATGATGATGGCGCCAAAATCACAAAAGAAAAAAAATTAATATAATTGATATAAATAACATAAAGAAGAAGGATTATGCCAAAACTAAAAGTAAAATGCAGTGCCAAGAAAAGATTTAAATTGACTGGCTCTGGAAAAATCAAAAGAAAACACGCTTTTAAAAGTCACATTTTGACTAAAAAATCAAAAAAGCGTAAATTAGCTTTAACACACAGTGGATTGGTAAGTAAAGCCGATACAAAAAATGTTAAACAACAATTAGGATTAATTTAAATCCAAATTGTGGTCAGATTATTAACCCTGGAACAGTGCTAAAAAATAAAAATTCTGTAAAAAGATGCCTGTTACAAAAAAATCATTAAAATTATGCCTAGATCAGTAAATTCAGTAGCAAAAAGAAGGAGAAGAAAGAAAATTCTTAAACAAGCAAAAGGATACTTCGGAAGAAGGAAAAATGTCTATACCGTTGCAAAAAATGCAGTGGAAAAAGCCATGACGTATGCTTATAGAGACCGTAAAAACAAAAAGAGAACATTTAGAGGTTTGTGGATTCAAAGAATCAACGCCGGTGCTCGTTTGCACGGAATGTCTTACTCTCAATTCATGGGAAAAGTACATGCCAACAATATCGATTTAAACCGTAAGGTTTTAGCCGATTTGGCCATGAATCACCCCGAAGCTTTTAAAGCAATAGTTGAAAAAATAAAATAAACGAAAACGAATTATTTATATCAATAAAAAAGAGCGCATCTGATAGATGCGCTCTTTTTATATATATTTAATGTATAATTTAACGGGCTCTCTTCGTTTGCTTCCCTCTGTTTACAAAAGTTTAGCCTTACTGTAAAATAATCTTTTTATAGATATGATGTGTGCCTTTTTGGGCAAGAACCATATAAATGCCTGCCGGTAAACTATTCATATCGACATATTGCACACCTTTGGCAAGTGAAATCGTTTTAATTTCTTGTCCTGACAAATTATAAATAGTAACATCAACTGCTTGTTTGGTATTGACAACCAATTGCTTCCCTGACGCAAAAACATTAAAATTATTTTTATTAAAATCATCTACAGCGCCACTAGGATCATATCTGTACGTAAAAGTAATACTCCCTAGTACATTATTAGTTGAAGCATCTGTAGCCTCAATTTTATATACATAATCTTTTGGATAATTTGTAGTAGATGTTGCTGAACTACCATCTGAATGCTTGATGTCAATATCTGTAGCATTTGTAGAAGCACCTACCGGTAATGGCGCACCGCCTTGTTTTACATCTCCAATACTCATGCCAAAATAACAACTCCCGTGGTTATTTACGCCAAAACACCAAGTGCCTTCTGAACCATCGGTATTTACCATATTGAGCACCACAGCTGATAAATTAATATCACTTGTGTGTGTATTGGTAATCGTTAAATAAGATACCAAATCATTTGTGCTTACCGTTACGATATCGCCTTCATTTATTTGATTACCTGTTTGATTATTTAACAAAGTAAACTGCCCAAAGCCGTTAGATACAATCAACAACAGTATAAAACTAAAAATTCTTTTAAAATCCATCATATTTAAAATTAATTATTTGTATAAAAATATAGGATATTACATTTGGCATGATCAAAAATCACACCAAATGTAATATCGTATAAAATTATTTTGCAATCACAATTTTTCTTAATCCTGTTTTGTTTCCTTTGTGCAGTCTAACAAAATAAACGCCATTGCTTAAATTATTTAAAACTAAACTATTAGAAACGCTTAGATTATTATTGGTATAAACCACATTTCCCAATACATCAACTATTTGTATTTGCATTCCGGCTGCATTGTCTATAGAAATTTGTCCATTACTTGGATTGGGATAAATACGTACTTTAGTAAAGGTTACATCTTGCACACCAGATGTTTGCAATACGGCCTTAGTGGATTGCATAACAGTTTTATTGGTATCGTCTTGCATAAATACAACGACTTCTAAATCATTCCAATCTTCAACAAAAGTATTTGCCAATGCGCCTGATAATTGAGACGAACCAAAAGCGCCGGCAGTAGTTGTAATACTTGTTCCACTAGCGTTCGGAAGCATTTTCATCATCACGTTATGAAAAGAAGTTTCACCATTATTTCCTACATTACCAGTAGTTGTTTTTTCTACCACAGCACAATGCAAAGTATAATTACCCGAAAGATAGGCATCCCAATTTACATCTACTGTAATATCATGCGAGGTGGCATCAATTGCATAAGAAGCTGTCATATCAAAATAAGCAGGTGCTGCATAAGCTTCGTCTAATTTAGGTTGTAATTGGGTAGGATTTTGGAAAAAATCAGGTCCTACACTTCCTTCTAAAAATAATGTTGGCACACCTGAAACGTCATAATAAGTTCTACGAACACCGCCTTCTGCCGTATAATAAACATCACCACTACCCGGCCAATTCATTTGGTATTTTATCAAATTATAATGCCCTGTATTCGCATTAAGAAATGTCATATTAAAACTATCGGTATTAAAACTGTAACAAGGACCACAAGTTGAAGCCGTAAATTCCTCATAAAGTGGCATATTTTGTGTTGTTTGAGTTGCCACACTAATTTCTTTTGAAAGCGTATTATCTGCTAAACTTGTTTCTACACTTCCAGCATTTACATTTGAAATACTCACCTCTATCGTAGCATTATCACTTGTAGCAGGCACAAAAGGAATATTATGTGTAAAACTAGCAGATTGTCCATTCGCAATATTAACACCTGTAACGCTATAAACGCCAACAGCAGTTCCAGCATTTACAGTATAATTAACATCATAACTGGTAATAGCATCGGTACCAATATTTTGTACCATTCCTGAAACATCCGTATTGTTTCCTATAACAGCAACATCAGGCATATCGATACTTGCTAACTTAATATCCACTGGAGCACAATTTCCACCAATAGCATAAACATCAAAATCACCAGTAGCATTTGTGTGGTTAACTTGCTGCCCATTATAAGTTAAGGTTACATCATTATTGGGTGACACCGTTTGATCGGTCATTACCCAGTTAAAAGTATAACAATCAGCATCCAGTAAACAAACAGTAGTCGTTTCTGTAATATTCCACTGATAAGCACCATGTGAAGCAATAATATCACCAGCAGAATTTAACAATTGCCATGATTGACGACCCACACCGTCTGATTGTACAGTAACTACTAAATTGGCATCTCCATTTGTAACATGTTGTGTGAAACTATCATTTGAAGCATCAGCATCATTTGGCAAAGCCACCGTTACCATAACATCATAATAACCCAATGCAGACAAATCTGCATTTCTGGTAAATGTATAATCATAAGAAGTTGCAGGCGCAATATTCACACCGGTAACATTTTCAGTTACAGGTGCACTAGCATCAATTGAATAAGATATAGAAAAATCTGTTAGAGCACTACCCCCATAATTATAAATAGTTGCCGTAACAACTTCTGCATTTGTCAATGTACAAGCACTATCATTATTTGGAGCCATAACAGCTGTAACACCCGCATCTACTACCGTATTTTGATACACTGAAACATCATCAATGTTCAAATAAAACTGATCGGTACAATTGTGATGTTGAAAAGCAACATGGATAGTTTGACCATCAAATTGAGAAATATCTAGAGTTCTTTTCCAATAATTATTTCCATCTGGACCTGCTGCCTGTACTGTTTCATCTGGATAGACTTCTGTAAAATCAGTTGTATTTATACCAGTCGTTGAAACCAACACACGGTACACTTCATTTGCCCAAGTTTGATCTTGTCCTTCAACAAACCATTCCAAAAAAACAGTCCCAGTAATATTAGACAAATCAATTGAAGGCGAAATCAACCAATTGTCAGGCGTTACAGCACCCACAGTAGAATTTACCCAAGAAGCTGAAGTAGCACAACCTGATCCTGAATGGGCATTCCACTGTGTACTAACATTTAAACTTGAATCCCAATCATAAGTATCTCCATCGTTATCAATCGTTATCCAAGTACCTAAACCATTTTCAAAATCCTCTGAAAAAATAGCCGTTTGAACGTTTCGTGACGGTGCATACAAATAACCACTCGAAGGTGATATTGTATGAATGCCACTTATAGCATCAGCCTTTGAACTATATTCTTGTCCAAACGAAAAAGCTGTTATTAAAACAGTAAGTAATAAAGTAATTTTTTTCATAATATTTATTTGTTTTTTATTTTAAATCTAGCCTAATATTATTCTTTGCTTTAATCATTTAAAACACGAACCTTTAGCCTTAGATTTATTATTATTTGTTTATTTACAAATATATAAAAAATCAGCATATTTCTGCAAAAAAAGAATATGCTGATTCTGTAATAATTCATCAAAATAAAGATATTATTCTGCGCTATTCTTATTCATTCAATAAAGATTTTTCATAATCATCAAATTTTGCTTTTTCATCGTCTGACAAAATCGGAAAATTCATTTTATTATTTTTTTAATTTGTCTAACTAATTAAGAACAGTAATAATATAAAACCAAAAATTCTTTTTGAAATCCAAAAAAATTAAAATTAATTATTTAATGAAATATCGCATAAATTATTTTGCAATCACAATTTTTCTTAATCCTGTTTTGTTTCCTTTGTGCAGTCTAACAAAATAAACGCCATTGCTCAAATTATTTAAAACTAAGCTATTAGAAACGCTTAGATTATTATTGGTATAAACCACATTTCCCAATACATCAACTATTTGTATTTGCATTCCGGCTGCATTGTCTATAGAAATTTGCCCATTACTTGGATTGGGATAAATACGCACTTTAGCAAACGTAACATCTTGCACATCGGATGTTTGCAATACGGCTTTAGTGGATTGCATAACAGTTTTATTGGTATCGTCTTGCATAAATACAACGACTTCTAAATCATTCCAATCTTCAACAAAAGTATTTGCCAATGCGCCTGATAATTGAACCGAACCAAAAACATCGGCAGTAGTTGTAATACTTGTTCCACTGGCATTCGGAAGCATTTTCATCATCACGTTATGAAAAGAAGTTTCACCATTATTTCCTACATTGCCTGTAGTTGTTTTTTCTACCACCGCACAATGCAAAGTATAATTACCCGAAAGATAGGCATCCCAATTTACATCTACCGTAATATCATGCGAGGTGGCATCAATTGCATAAGAAGCTGTCATATCAAAATAAGCAGGTGCTGCATAGGCTTCGTCTAATTTAGGTTGTAACTGATTGGGATGTTGAAAAAAATCAGGCCCTACACTTCCTTCTAAATATAAAGTTGGTACACCTGAAACACCATAATAAGTTCTACGAACACCACCTTCTGCCGTATAATAAATATCACCACTACCCGGCCAACTCATTTGGTATTTTATCAAATTATAATGTCCTGTATTCACATTAAGAAATGTCATATTAAAACTATCAGCATTAAAACTGGCACAAGGACCACAAGTTGAAGAAGTAAACTCTTCATAAAGTGGCATGTTTTGTGTTGTTTGAGATGCCACACTAACAGCCTTAATCAAATGATCATTAGCCGGAATATCATCAGCACCAATACTATTAAAATTAGATACCCAAACATCCAAACTATGCAAACCTGCAATAGCATCCCAAGCAACATTATGAGTGAAATTAGCAGATTGTCCATTGGTTAAATTCAATCCGGTCAAAGACTGCGTTTGCGTTGTCCCATTGTCAACTTTATAATTAAAATCAATACTATTTAAAACAGTAGAACCATAATTGGTAATTGTAGCCAAAATATCATGATTTCCGACTACAACAATATTTGGCATATCTACATCTGAAACGCCTGCATCATTAGCAGCAGTAGCGCCGCCCACACCTGCTTGTAAATTAAAATTTGTTTGAGATACACCATCCCAAGCAGTAAAAGAAGGCCCGTCGTAAGTATAATAATTAACACCTGCCACAAAAGCAGCACCATCATCAACACCGATTACATAGCCGGGTGCTGTAAATTTATATCCAACATACAATTCAGCTCCGGTAATAGCATAAGGCGTTGCAAGACTCACGGTATTCCAATCATCTGCCGTAAGCGTACTCATCGGAAAATCTTCTGTATATACAGGGGGAGCTGACGGAGAAGTATATATTTCAATAGATACGTTTCCTGTAATATTTGTCGCTTGAGCTCCTAAATAGAACCGCATCTCTTCTATTTGTCTATTGATATGAGACGCTAATACCGTTGAAGTTAATTTTATATAAACCCCTAAAGTATGAGAACCTGAGCTAGCACCAAATGCATTAGCATTTGCATCATTATCATAATGCAACCAATCTGTAACGGTTCTACTTTGCGTATTTACAGCGCCTCCATTTGTACGAATAACATCAAATAATTGCGCATTAATTGAACTTAACCCCATTAATATGAAAGCAAGTAATAAAGTAATTTTTTTCATAATATTTTTTTTAATTTTTTGTTTAAATCCCACTCAATTTATTTTTTGCTTTAATCATTTAATACACAAACATTAAGCTACAGATTTTATTATTATTTGTTAATAACAAATATATAAAAAATCAGCATATTCCTACAAAAAAGAACATGCTGATTCTGTAATAATTCATCAAAATAAAGATATTATTTTGCATTATTCTTACTCATTTAATAAAGATTTTTTATAATCGTCAAATTTTGCTTTTTCATCGTCTGACAAAATCGGAAAACTTACTTTTATTTTTTTTAATTCGTCTAACAAAATACGGGCAACAATCAAACGTGCCGTAGGCTTGTCATCAGCCGGAATAACATACCAAGGTGCATGACTTGTCGAGGTTTCGTCTAACACATCTTCATAAGCTTCTTGATAGGCATCCCAATAATTTCTTTCTTTTAAATCTGCGGCATTAAATTTCCATTGCTTATCTGCCCTACGAATACGTCTTAAAAAACGATTTTTTTGTTCATCCTTAGACAAATGTAAGAAAAATTTAAACATTTTCATACCATTTTCTACTTGTATTCTTTCAAAATCATTAATTTGTTTAAAACGTTTTTTCCAGAATTTTTTATCGATATCTTCTAAATTTTTAATGCCATATATATTCTGATTTAAAACCAATTGTGGGTGAATGCGGGCAATAAGCACATCTTCATAATGTGTGCGATTGTGAATGCCAAACTTGCCACGCTCAGGTAAAGTGAGATAATGTCGCCAAATAAAATCATGATTATGCTCTAAATCTGTTGGCTTTTTAAAATCAAAAACTTCAACACCACTAGGATTAATATCTTTAAAAACTTCTCTAATCAAGCTATCCTTACCGGCCGTATCCATGCCTTGAATACCAATATAAACAGCAGGTGTGCCGCCGGCATATATTTCCGTTTGCAATTCAGCTAATTTGCGTCTTACTTCTCTAATTTCATTTTCGATTTCCTTTTTATCGGCTCCCAAATCAATACTGGTAGGTAATTCATTAATTTTTACCTTATCAGAATGCTTAATTTTAAAATCTTTTGTCTGAGTCTTTTTCATGAATATATTATTATTAATTGTTTCGTAATTGTCTATCAATTTTACAAACACCCCTAACAGAACTATTAATTATGCAGTACTTCAACACAATAATTCCAATAAATAGGCATCAAAATTCATGTCATAAAAGTAATAAAAATATTATAATTATTAAAAAAATATTTATTGTAAATTTGTCCTTTCCTAAACATATAAATTACCATGTCAAAAAAAAATAAAAAAAAATTAATCATTCAGTTATTTGACAACATTACAACACCTGTCCGCAAAGAAGCGCTTGAAGTTCCTGATGCTGAAAAAATGAAAAAAATTGAAGCTAAAATGAAAGATGTACTGGAGATTTTAGGTTTAGATTTAACCGATGATAGCTTAAGTGGCACACCAAGACGTATTGCCAAAATGTATGTTACAGAGATTTTTAAAGGCTTAAACAACCAAAATATGCCTAAATTATCTTCTTTTGAAAACAAGTACAAATATGGCGAAATGCTGGTAGAAAAAGACATCAGTGTTTTTTCAAGTTGCGAACATCATTTTTTACCCATTATTGGCAAAGCACACGTAGCGTATATCTCTAGTGGAAAAGTAATCGGTTTATCCAAAATAAATAGAATTGTAGATTATTTTGCACGACGACCACAAGTACAAGAACGCCTAACCGTTCAAATTGTTAAAGCTATGCAGCAAGCACTAAACACAAAAGATGTTGCTTGCGTGGTAGATGCAAAACATATGTGCTTGGTTTCTAGAGGCATAAAAGATATTACATCCTCAACAATCACTGGAGAATTTGCAGGAAAATTTAAAGATCCTGAAATCAAAAAAGATTTTTTATCCTATATAGAATTTAACACAAAACACATTTAGAATCTTTATATTTCTAAAAAATTACACATAATATATGAGTGAACTAAAAATATATAATTCATTAAGTAGTAAAAAAGAGATTTTTGAACCCATTGTTCCCAAACATGTCGGAATGTATGTCTGTGGTCCTACAGTTTACAGCAATGTACATCTGGGAAATGTTCGCACTTTTATATCATTTGACATCATTTACCGTTATCTCAAATTTTTGGGGTATAAGGTTCGCTACGTTCGCAATATCACCGATGCCGGCCATTTAGAAGATAATTCTGAAGAAGATAAAATTTCTAAAAAAGCACGTGTTGAAAAACTCGAACCAATGGAGATCGTGCAAGAATATACCATAGATTTTCACCGCGTTTTGGATTTGGTCAACAACCAACCACCCTCTATTGAGCCGACCGCTACAGGACACATTATTGAACAAATTGAAATCACCAAAGATATCATAAACAAAGGCTACGCTTATGAAAGCAAAGGCTCTATTTATTTTGATGTAAAAAAATACAATGCAGAAATAGATACATACGGAAAATTAAGCGGTAGAAATATTGACGAAATGATTAGCAATACCCGCACACTTGCCGGACAAGAAGAAAAACACAATCCACAGGATTTTGCCCTTTGGAAAAAAGCCAGTCCACAACATATTATGCGTTGGCCATCACCTTGGAGTAATGGATTTCCAGGTTGGCACTTAGAATGTACCGTAATGAGTACTAAGTATTTAGGAGAACAATTTGATATTCACGGCGGTGGATTAGATTTAAAATTTCCACATCACGAATGCGAAATTGCACAAGGAAAAACAGCTAATGGCGTAGATCCTGTAAAATATTGGATGCACGCCAATATGCTGACACTCAATGGTAAAAAAATGAGCAAATCTACCGGAAATCATCTGCTACCCAACGAAATTTTTAGTGGTGAAAATGATTTGTTAAATAAAGCCTATTCGCCTGCAGTTGTAAGATTTTTTATGCTGCAAGCACATTATAGAAACATGCTTGATTTATCTGAAGATGCACTACTGGCAGCCGAAAAAGGATACAAAAAATTAATAGAAGCTATAAAACTCGTAGATAAATTACCAGTTAGTAACACAAGCTCTTTCGATGTAGGTGCTTGGATTGAAAGCCTTTACGATGCTATGAATGACGACTTCAATACGCCCATGCTTATTGCCAATTTGTTTGAAGCCGTTAAAAACATCAACCTTGTCAATGACAAAAAAGCAAACATTACACAAGCCGACAAAGAAAAATTATCCAAAGCTATAAATAGTTTTTCTTTTGAAGTTTTGGGTTTACACAAATTAGAAAATGACGCCAATGGATCACAATCATTTGATAAAGTTATACAAATTTTAATCGATATTAGAAACAAAGTAAGAGCAGAAAAAAATTGGACACTTACCGATCAAATTCGTGACGAATTGGCAAAATTTGGCATACAACTTAAAGATACTAAAGACGGCACAACTTATCGTTTTAAATAATTGATATGCGTTTTAAAAAAATCATCGAAGAAACCTATTTTGAAATTAAAAATATGGATGACTCGGGTACTTTACCAACTTATATTCCTGAATTGGCAAATATAGATACTGGTAAATTTGGTGTTTATATATCAACTATTGACCAGCAATCTTTTGGCATTGGAGATTATAAAGAAAAATTTTCTATACAAAGTATTTCAAAAGTACTATCTCTAAGTTTAGCCTACCAAATATTGGGTAAAAAAATATGGAAAAGAGTTGGTGTAGAGCCCTCTGGAACCCAATTTAATTCACTTACACAACTTGAAGCAGACAATGGTATTCCGAGAAATCCGTTTATGAATGCTGGTGCAATTGTTGTCGCCGATATACTTATCAACCACTTAGCCAATCCAAAAGAAGATTTTATAAAATTTGTTAGAAACATCACTAGCAATTCAAAAATAAGTTATTCAGAAAAAATTGCTTTATCAGAAAAAAAAGTAGGATTCAGAAATACAGCAATATGTAATTTTTTAAAATCTTACGGAAATATTGATAATGACCCAAATGAAGTCCTCGATTTTTACTACGACCTTTGCTCTATAGAAATGAATTGCCAAGAAATCTCTGATACCTTCCTGTTTTTAGCAAACCACGGCAAAAACCCAACCAATAACTATTCTGTATTAACCAAAAGTCAAACAAAAAGAATAAATGCACTAATGCAAACTTGTGGTTTTTATGACGAGTCCGGCGAATTTGCCTTTAAAGTAGGACTTCCCGGTAAGAGCGGCGTTGGTGGTGGGATTATTGCCATTTTTCCCAACCAATTTGCCATTACTACTTGGCATCCAAAATTAAATAAAAAAGGCAATTCTTATAAAGGAATGAAATTTTTAGAAGCTTTTACAACAAAAACAGAATCCTCAATTTTCTAATACAATTATAAGTTTATTATATTTTTTTAAGAAATGAAATATTCCGTTTCAAACCGCTATATTTTGTGCGCTTAACCGCCGATTTTTTAAATAAATCTTTAAAGACTTCCTCGGTAATTTCTTCCCAATCGTTTTTGGTCATTTGCAATAAATCAGGATGTGGATTAAAAAATGCTTCTCGATGTGGTAGCGAAAATTTATTCCACGGACATACATCTTGACAGGCATCACAACCAAACATCCAATCTTGGAATTTTCCACGCATATTTAGAGGTAATTCGTCGCGTAACTCTATGGTTAAATACGAAATACATTGCGATGCGTTTATAACTTTATTGGGTAAAATAGCATCGGTAGGACAAACGTCAATACAACGCGTACAAGTGCCACAATGGTCTGTAGCAAAAGGCGCGTCATACAACATATCTAAATCGAGTATCATTTCTGCTAAAAAAGAAAAACTACCCTTATCTTTTTGAATAACCAACGAATGTTTTCCCATCCAACCTATACCCGATTTTTGTGCCCAAGCACGTTCCATAACCGGAGCAGAATCGGTAAAAACACGTCCATCCACTTCTCCTATTTCATCTTGTATAAACTGCATCAAAATTTTAAGTTTGTCTTTTAACAAAAAATGATAATCTTTTCCATAAGCATATTTTGACAATTTATAAGTATCTGCAACTTGCTGTTTTTCAGGAAAATAATTATATGATAACGAAATTACACTTTTAGCACCCGGAACCAATTTTGTTGGATCGAGTCGTTTATCAAAATGATTTTCCATATAAGACATCTTTCCATGATAATTATTTTTCAACCAATTTTCCAAGCGAGGGGCTTCTGATTCTAAAAAACCGGCACGTGCAATTCCAACGCTTTGAAAACCCAAAGCATAAGCCTTTTGCTTAATAAGATTTGTATAGCGCTCTTTATGGGCATTTGATACTTGCATAAAAAAATAATAATTGGAATAAATAATCAGAAAAAAATAAAAATATTAATTTATGAGTAATACGAATTAAAATAACTCATTCGGATTGACACTTTTAAATTTCCCTAAGTGCTTATAAGCCAAATCGGTCGCTTCACGTCCTCGAGGTGTGCGCATAAGAAAACCTTCTTGAATTAAAAAAGGTTCATAAACCTCTTCAATAGTCTCGCCATTTTCTCCTACAGCAGTAGATAAAGTACTAATTCCGACAGGTCCTCCTTTAAATTTATCAATAATCGTACTTAATATTTTGTTGTCCATTTCATCTAAACCGTGCTCATCGACATTTAAAGCTTTTAGGGCGTATTTTGCAATTTCGATATCAATACGACCATCTCCTTTAATTTGCGCAAAATCTCGCACACGTCTTAGCAAAGCATTGGCAATACGCGGTGTACCTCTACTCCGACCAGCTATTTCAATAGCAGCTTCCATACCAATAGGCACTTTTAAAATTCCGGCACTACGTTGTACAATTTGTGTAAGCAATTCTCTGGTATAATAGTTCAAACGCGCATTTATACCAAAACGTGCACGCATGGGCGCGGTTAACAAACCAGATCGCGTGGTAGCACCAATCAAAGTAAAAGGCTCTAAATGTATCTGTACCGTTCGCGCATTGGGACCGCTCTCAATCATTATATCAATGCGATAATCTTCCATAGCAGAATACAAATACTCTTCTACAACGGGAGACAAACGGTGAATTTCATCTATAAAAAGCACATCTCTTTCATCTAAATTGGTCAATAAACCTGCCAAATCACCCGGTTTATCCAACACAGGTCCGGAAGTTATTTTTATGTTTACATCGAGCTCACTCGCCAAAATATGCGCCAAAGTAGTTTTTCCCAAACCCGGAGGGCCATGAAAAAGCGTATGATCTAATGCTTCATCTCTTTGATTTGCCGCTTGCACAAAAATTTGTAAATTTTCCAACACCTGCTCTTGACCTGTAAAATCATCAAAAGTCAGTGGGCGCAAGCGTTTTTCAATTTCTTGATCTTCGCCAGGCATCTTATTTTTATCCGGATCTAAATTTTGATTGAGCATAGAGATTTCTATTCTAATATTATTTGTCAAAAGTAAGAAAAAAATATGTAGTTTTTTTTTTACACACACAAAAGCTAAAAATAAAGGAATACGTTTAAAAAAATCAATTGATAAGAATATTGAAAAAAAGAAACTGTAAAAAGAAATAAATTTATGAAAGAGAATAATACAATTATTAAACAGCAAAATATGATACAAAAATAACAGGCATAGTATTTGCGGTTTTTTTGTAAATTACCAAAAATTTTAAATTAAAGATAAAATATGATTTCACCTGCATACATTTTGATTGGCGCTATTGCCATTATTGGCATGATTGTCCAAAGCCGACTCAAAAGCAAATTCAAATATTACAGTAAAATTCGTCTAAATAAAGGCTACACAGGCGCCGAAGTAGCCGAAATGATGTTACAAGACAATGGTATTACCGATGTAAAAGTCGTTTCTACTCCCGGATTTTTATCCGACCACTATCATCCTGTCAAAAAGACAGTCAATTTAAGCGAACCCGTTTATGGTTCCAATAGCATAGCTGCCGTTGGTGTTGCCGCCCACGAATGTGGACACGCTGTGCAACACGCACGAGGCTATAAATGGCTCACGCTTCGCTCCAAATTGGTACCGGTCGTTCAATTTTCTTCCTCAATTGTACAATGGATATTGATTGCAGGCATATTACTGGTAAATACCTTTCCTAATTTATTATTGGTGGGAATATTAATATTTGCAGCCAATGTCGTGTTTACTTTTGTTACACTTCCCGTAGAATATGACGCCAGCAACCGTGCAAAAAAATGGCTAATTGCAAAAGGCATTGTTGACAAAGAAGAAAGCAAAGGCGTAGCCGATGCCCTAAAATGGGCAGCACGCACCTACGTAGTGGCTGCTATTAGTTCTCTAGCAACACTAATCTATTATCTAGATGTCTATAATCGAAGAAGCTAATAAAGCTATTATGATAAAATCAATCAAAAATATCAAACCTCAATTTTCTTTGAAAGTTGGGGTTTTTATTCCTCTAAAATATAAGCTATGATTACCAAACACGTTTCTCATCAAAATTCGATTCTCAACAAATTTATTGCTGAAATAAGAGATAAAAATATCCAAAAAGACAGTTTGCGTTTTAGAACAAATATTGAAAGAATGGGTGAAATTATTTCATACGAAATGAGTAAAACCTTAGATTATAAAGAAAAAAACATTGAAACACCTTTGGGGGTAAAAAACATGAATATATTAAATGACCAAGTCGTGTTAGCCTCTATTTTACGTGCCGGGCTTCCGCTCCATATGGGCGTATTACGGATATTTGACGATGCTGAAAACGCTTTTATTTCAGCTTATCGCCAACATATTGAAGGAAGCGATCAATTTAATATTCATGTTGACTATATTGCCACACCATCAATAAACAACAAAATACTCGTGCTGGTTGATCCTATGTTAGCAACCGGTCAATCTTTGATAAGTGTTTACCAAAAATTATTGAAATTTGGCACCCCAAAACAGGTTCATGTAATATCAATTATAGGTTCAGAACAAGGCATTGATTATATCGATAAACACCTGCCCAAAAACACTTATTTATGGATTGCGGATTTTGATAAGGAACTCAATGATAAAGGATATATTATTCCCGGATTGGGCGATGCAGGCGATTTGGCTTATGGCAAAAAACGCTAATGTAATAATTATATAAGAATTTTATAAAAATAATTGTACTTTTGCAAAATAATTGTACTAATTTTTAAAAAAATAATAAATTATGGGACTATTTGACAATATAAAAAACATGTTTAACAAAAGTAAAGAATCAATTGACACTTTTGTAGAAGAAAACAAATTAGACGAAAAATTTGACAAAATAACCGAAGATCTTAAAGAAAACACCAAAGACATCAGAAAAAAAGCGAGTGATACTATGGAAGATCTTTCAGATAAAGCTACCGAAGTGGTTGAAGACGTAACCGAAGGTTTAAAAAAAGCAGGCGACGACCTAATGGAAGAAACCAAAGATATTAGAGCCAAAGCCTCTGATGTTATAGAAGATGTTGCTGATAAAGCTACCGAAGTAGCCGGAGAGGTTACAGAAGGTCTAAAAAAAGCAGGTAATGATTTAATGGAAGAAACCAAAGATATTAGAGCCAAAGCAAGTGAATTAGCAGGCAAAACGAGTGACAAAGTCAATGAAGTGGCTGATAATTTAAGTAAAAAAACAAAAGAAACCGAAAAAGAAGTTTCTGAAAATATTGAAGAAATAAAAGAAACCGAAAAAGAAGTTGCTGAAAATATTGAAGAAATAAAAGAAACCGAAGAAATTGTCGATAAAGCAGACAATACTAAAAAAGACGCCGATAAAGCTTAAACAACAAACAACTTAATTACAAAAAAATGCAGCGCCAAGGGCGCTGCATTTTTCTTTATTTATACGCTAATAAGTTTTTACTAATCATTCATCGAAATCAAAAATTCTTCATTTGAACGCGTTTCTTCGATGCGTTCTTTAACAAATTCCATCGCTTCAATAGGATTCATATCTGCCAAATATCTACGTAACAACCACATGCGTTGCGTTGTACGATCATCGTGTAGTAAATCATCGCGACGTGTACTTGAAGATTGTATATCAATTGCCGGATAAATGCGTCTGTTTGCCAACTTTCTATCCAATTGCAATTCCATATTACCCGTTCCCTTAAATTCTTCAAAAATTACCTCATCCATTTTAGAACCGGTATCTATAAGCGCTGTGGCAACAATCGTCAACGAACCGCCTTCTTTAACATTACGGGCAGCACCAAAAAATCTTTTGGGTTTGTGAAGTGCATTAGAATCTACACCACCCGACAACACACGTCCAGACATAGGTTGTACAGTGTTATAAGCTCTTGCCAATCGGGTAATAGAATCTAACAAAATAACAACATCCAAGCCACTTTCTACCATTCGTTTGGCTTTTTCAATCACCATATTTGCCACGCGAACATGTTTATCAGCGGGTTCGTCAAAAGTAGATGCAATCACCTCACCCTTAACGCTTTGTTTCATATCAGTTACCTCTTCCGGACGTTCATCAATCAATAAAATCATTTGATAAACTTCTGGATGATTTGCTGCAATAGCATTGGCAATATCTTTTAATAAAATTGTTTTTCCTGTTTTGGGCTGCGACACAATCATAGCACGTTGTCCCTTGCCAATAGGCGAAAACAAATCAACAATCCTAGTTGAAATAGTACTGCGTCTGTCTGCTAAATTTAATTTCTCATCAGGAAAAAGTGCCGTTAAATGTTCAAAAGCAACACGATCACGCACAATTGCCGGATCTTGATTGTTTATTTTGGTTACCCTTAACAAAGGATAATATTTTTCACCTTCTTTGGGCGGTCTTACCACCCCTAATACAGTATCACCAGTTTTAAGTCCAAATAATTTAATTTGCGATGGAGATACATATACATCGTCAGGTGAAGTTAAATAATTAAAATCTGCTGATCTTAAAAATCCAAATCCATCGGGTAAAATCTCTAAAACACCATCAGCTTCAATAATACCATCAAATTCAAATTCAGGCTCTTTATGAATTTTTTGGTTCTTTTGAACCTGTTTTTTTTGTTGTTGCCCTTGATTTTTTTGTTGTCCTTGATTTGGATTTTGTTTTTTTTCAGGAACTGGGTTTTGTTCCGGATTTTTTTGAATAGGTTTTTTATGAGTAGGTTTATTATCTACACTTTTTTTAGCCTCTTCTTGTTTATCTTGCGTAGCCTTATTTTCTTGCCCAGCTTGATTTTGTTGCTTTTTGGGTTGTTTTCGAGGCTGCCTTTGTGCTTGTGGTTTATTATTGTCAGGCTTAGAATACTTTTCTTCATTTTTTTCGGATGTAGGCTGACGTTTAACTTCTACTTTCTGCTTAACTTCTTCTTTTTGATTGGTTTGTTTACCTACAGTTTTATCCTTAGCCTTTAAAGTTTCGGCTTCTTGCTCATTGCTAGGCCTTTTTCGTTTTCTTTGTACAGGTTTTTTAGAAGGTTGTTGTTTTAAATTCAAAACCTTGGTACTATCCTGAACTTCTTTTGGATGGTCCGCCTGAAAATCTAGTAAGTGATAAATTAATTCTATTTTTTTTAAATGACGGTATTTTTTAATTCCTAAAGTTTTGGCTATTTCTTGTAAATCAACCAATTTTAGCTGCTTTAATGCTTCTATATCGAACATATTATTAATAAGTATTTATTTTGTTTGTTTTGTTTGTTTGTAAAAGAATGTATCTCTTTGAATTCTATTGTAACGCTATAAGCGAGAATAAATAAGTAATTATGATGCAATAATAGCAATTTTTTTTTATTCAATGACAATTTTATCTTACTTTTGTGCAAAATTTAATAATAAATGTTACAAAGAGTTCAAACTGTCTATTTATTTTTAGCTGTTTTAAGCACTTTATTAGATGCTTATCTAATTGATACACCTCGCACTTTGATAATTGCTGGCGTATTATCAACTCTTATGATAATCAATATTTTTTTGTTTAAAAAAAGAACGCTACAGATAAATTTTAACCGAATTATTTGTTTAGCATTAATCGCATGGGTAGGTTTATCTATATATCAATCGGGATTATTATCCGGAGAAAAGCAATTTTCTGAGAAGGATATTAAGTTATTGATACCCGTTGTTTCTATCGTTTTTTTACTTATCGCCAATAAGTATATCAAACGGGATGAACGACTTGTAAAATCTGTAGATCGAATTAGATAAATTTATCTCTATTTATGATAAAGGGCGCTATCACTAGCGCCCTTTTTTATTAATTAAAAATTGAATAACCTCCTAATCCCTATCCACTTTGATAGTTAAAATATTTGTATGAGATGCGTTTACAACACTTTCGGCAATACTATCTGACAAAAAGTGCATAATACCTTGTCTTCCTCTAGTGGCAAGCGCAATCAAGTCTACATCCATTTTTTCGGCAAAATGAAAAATACCTTTTTGAACATCCATATCATTATAAACAACTCTATTAAAACATTTGTATTCAGGTACTTTTTTAAAAAACTTATTAAAAATCTCATCAATTTCTTTGGTAGATTTAAAATTGCTAATGGTATTAACCCTCAACAAATAAATCTCAGGTTCAAATATTTTTAAGAAATGCATAATTTTATGAAACTCTTTAATATAATGACCGGTAAATTTACCAGCAATAACTACTTTTTCTATTTTAAAATTTTTAGCCGTACCTTTTACAACAAAAACAGGAATTTTTGATGATCTTACGACTTTTTCAGTGTTTGAACCCACAAAAAACTCATCCATTCCAGAAGTTCCATGAGAACCCATCACCACTAAATCAATTTTATTTTTAACCGCAAAATGAGATATTCCTTCAACAGGCGCATCGGTTAATACATGTTCAAAAACAGAAATATTATCGAGATAATCTTTATCTAACAATACATCAAATTTTTCATGAGTTTGTTCAAACATCATCATAGCAAAAGGACCTTTGGGAACACGATTGCCATCAGAAATATCGACTTCACTCATAGGCAAATCTAACAAATGCAACACATGAATCTCTGCATCAGTCTTACGGGCAATTTTCGCTGCTACTTTGAGCGCTTCTTCAGATTTTTTTGAAAAATCAATTGGGACTAGAATTTTTTTCATAAGCTTAAGTTTTTACGGCATTTATTCAACCATTCTTTTATTGCATAAATATACGAAGAAAAAATTAAAAAAGAAAATTATTTTTTATTCCAAAAAAAAATATATCTTTGCAAAGGTTTTATGGAGAAGATTGTATGGGGACTTTAGTCCCCTATTTTTATACAAAAAATATGGATTTAAGACATAAAGTAAAAACACTAATAGAAGAAGGACTTGCATTGCGTCAAGACATCTACCTCATTGATTTTACAATTTCAGAAAATAATGATATTCAAGTAATTATAGATGGCGATAAAGGCGTAAGCATTGATGACATCGTTCAAATGAGCAGACAAATAGAACACAATTTGGATCGAGACGAAACCGATTTCTCATTAACTGTAAGCTCTGTTGATATTACTAAACCGCTTTTAGTCCAAAGGCAATACAAAAAAAATCTAAACAGAAAACTAAAAGTAAAAACAACAAAGGGTGAAAAAGAAGGTGCGCTAATTGAACTCGATGACCATAAAATCATCCTGGAGTACAAAGTAAGAGAACCAAAAAAGATAGGAAAAGGAAAAGTAACCGTAACCAAACAAGATGAAATAACTTTTGATGAAATCAAAGAAGCAAAAGTTGTATTAAATTTTTAAAAAGAATTTAGTTATGAATAACAAAGAATTAGTAGAAGCATTTCTCGAATTTAAAGACGAAAAAAATATCGATAAAGCTACTATTTTGGCTATACTTAAAGACGTAATTACACACGCATTAAGAAAAAGAAATGGAATCATTACCAAAAAACGAGACGGCAGTGAACCGGACAAAGATAATTTTGATGTCATTATCAATCCCGATCGAGGTGATTTAGACATCTGGATTTACAAAACGGTCATCCCCGATGATCAATATCCCATTGATGAATACAAAGAAATACACCTATCAGACGCAAAAAAAATTGACCCCGAACTAGAAGTAGGAGAAGATATAGATGAAGAATTTGAGTTGGTCAACCTAGGAAGACGTGCTATTATAGCCCTAAAACAAAACCTAGAAAATAGATTGACTGAATACGATTACATTAATCTACATAACTTTTTTAAAGAAAGAGAAGGCGATTTATACACCGCCGAAATACATCATGCACGTGCCAACGCCGCTTATTTAATAGATGACGATGGCAATGAACTCGTACTCCCGAGAGACAGACAAATTCCCTCTGACCGTTTTAGAAAAGGAGACAGCGTAAAAGGTGTGATTGAAAAAGTGGACATGAAAGGCAACAAGCCAATCGTAATTATGTCTAGAACAGATGTGCGCTTTCTTGAAAAATTGTTTGAACAAGAAATTCCAGAAGTATTTGACGGACTCATCAGCATCAAAAAAATTGCTAGAATTCCCGGAGAAAAAGCCAAAGTTGCCGTAGATACTTATGACGACAGAATTGATCCTGTCGGCGCCTGTGTAGGTGTCAGAGGCTCTAGAATTCATGGCATTGTAAGAGAACTCGGAAATGAAAATATCGATGTAATTAACTACACCGATAATGAAAAACTATTTATACAACGCGCTTTAGGACCCGTTAAAATTCAACGATTAGAATTAGGAGAAAACAAGGAAGGTAAAAAAACAGCATTTATTTACATGAAACCCGACGAAATCTCTAAAGCCATTGGTAAAAGGGGTCAAAATATACGCTTGGCAACCGATATAACGGGCTACGAAATAGAAATTCAAAGAGAACAAGATGATGAGGATGTAGAATTAACCGAATTTAGCGATGAAATCGACGAATGGATTATTCAAGAATTTAAAAAAATAGGTTTGGATACTGCCAAAAGTGTACTACTCAACGACATCGATGACCTTGTCAGACGTACCGATTTGGAAGAAGAAACCATCTATGAAGTTATCAGAATTCTAAAAGACGAATTTAATAACTAATAAATAAGCGAAAATAAGAATATAACCATACAAGAATGGCAAAAAAGATTACCATAAGAGAAGCTATGAATGATTTGAACATCTCAGTTCAAACAATAGTAGAATTTTTAGAAAGCAAAAATATTGAAATTAAACGTGCTTCACCAAGAGCCGCAATTTCTGATAAAGCTTACGATTTGTTATTGGAAGAATTTCAAAAGGATAAAACCTTTACTGAAAAATCAAAATCCATTAGCCGAAAACAAGAGGAAGAAAAAGAAAAAATTCGAAAAGAAAAAGAAGCTAAAGAAGAAGCCAAACGAAAAGAACAAGAGGTTATTTCTAGTAAAATAAAACTCGCCGGTCCTAAGATTGTTGGTAAGGTTGTAAGTCTTTCAGAAAAGAAAAAAGCAATTGAAAAACCTGTTGAAAAAGTAGTTGAAAAACCGGTTGAGAAAAAGAAAAAAGCAATTGAAAAACCAATTAAACCCAAAACAGAAAAAACTGCTGAAATAAAAAAAGAAAAACCGGTTGAGAAAAAAGCTAAAATCGTTGACAAAAAAACGGAAAAAGCAGAAACTAAAACACCTGAAAAAACAAAAAAAGAAACTAAAAAGGTTGAAAAAACTGTTGAAAAAGTCGAGAAAATAAAAAACCCTGACAAAAAAACGGAAAAAGCAGATACAAAAAACAAAGAAGTAACTGACAAAAAATCAACTGACAAAGCAGCATCTTCAGAAAAAGAAGCAAGTGTTGAAAATACTGAAATACAAACCAAATATAAAAAATTAAAAGGGGTTACCACTACCGGACAAACCATCGATCTAAAACAGTTTGAAAAGAAACCTAAAAAGAAAGAACCGGTAAAAAAAGAAGGAGAAAAAAAGAAAAAAAGAAAAAGAATAACAAACCCCCATAAAAGCAAACACACTAATAACAATCCTAGACATAAAGGAAGAGGTGGGTACAAAAAACCTATTGAGAAAAAAGAAGCGACCGAAGAAGAAATCCAAAAACAAATTAAAGAAACGCTTGAAAGACTTCAAGGACACTCAAAATCTAATCGTTCTAAAATAAAACGCGAAAGCAGAATTAAACGTAGAGAACAAGCAGAAGTTAAACAACAACAAGAAGATGAAGAAAGTAAAACGCTTAATGTAACCGAATTTATCACCGTTTCCGATTTGGCAAACATGATGAACGTGCCAGTTACCGATGTGATTACAGCTTGTTTTGGATTAGGACTAATGGTAAGTATGAACCAACGTCTCGATGCCGAAACTTTAAGTTTGGTAGCTGACGAGTTTAATTATGATGTCAATTTTATCGATACCGAAGAAGAAGATGCCGAAATAGAAATTGTTGATAATGAGGAAGATCTCCTAAAAAGACCGCCTATCGTTACCATTATGGGACACGTTGACCACGGTAAAACATCGCTATTGGATTATATTAGAAATGCAAATGTAGTCGGTGGAGAATCCGGAGGTATCACCCAACATATCGGCGCCTACAAAGTAACACTCGAAAATAAAGAAAAACTCACTTTTATAGATACACCCGGCCACGAAGCTTTTACCGCTATGCGTGCCAGAGGTACCAAAATTACAGATGTAGTTGTCATTGTAATTGCCGCTGATGATGATGTAATGCCACAAACCAAAGAAGCAATCAGTCACGCACAAGCTGCCGGCGTTCCTATGATTTTTGCACTTAATAAAATTGATAAACCCAATGCCAACCCCGATAATGTCAGACGACAATTGTCTGATATGAATATTTTGTTAGAAGAATGGGGCGGCAAATACCAATCTCAAGAAATTTCAGCAAAAACCGGTCTCGGTATAGATGAATTACTAGAAAAAATTGTTCTAGAATCTGAAATGTTAGACCTAAAAGCCAATCCCAATAGAAATGCTATCGGCACTGTATTGGATGCTTCACTTGACAAAGGACGTGGTTATGTAACCGACATTATTGTACAAAACGGAAACCTAAAAATTGGTGATTATATGCTTGCCGGTAAATACTCAGGTAAAGTAAAAGCCATGTACGACGAAAGAGATAAAAAAGTAAAAAAGGCTGTTCCTTCAACACCCATAAGGGTATTAGGATTGGATGGCGCCCCTACGGCAGGTGATAGATTTAAAATATATGAAGACGAAAGAGAAGCCAAAAGAATTGCCGTTAAACGCGATCAAATTCTCCGTGAGCAACAAATGCGTGCACAAAAACATATCACGCTTGACGAAATCGGACGTCGTATTGCATTGGGCGACTTTAAAGAGCTTAACCTCATCATCAAAGGAGACGTTGATGGTTCTGTAGAAGCCCTATCTGATTCATTGCAAAAATTATCTACTGAAAGCGTTAGTGTAAACATTGTACACAAAGCAGTTGGACAAATAACCGACTCTGATGTACTACTCGCTTCTGCTTCAGATGCTATTGTCATAGGTTTTAACGTAAGACCTTCAATAACAGCTCGTAGAATTGCCGATCAAGAACAAGTTCAAATCAAAGCTTACGCCATTATCTATGACGTAATCAACGATGTAAAAGAAGCAATGGAAGGAATGCTTTCTCCTGAAATAAAAGAAGAAGTAACCGGAACTGTTGAAGTAAGAAACACTTTCAAAATCTCAAAAGTAGGTGTTATTGCCGGTTGTATGGTAACGGATGGAAAAATCTACAACAACTCAAAAGTCCGTATCATTAAAGAAGGTATTGTTGTCCACAATGGCGAACTCGCTTCTCTAAAACGTTTTAAAGATGATGTAAAAGATGTCGCCAAAGGTTATGAATGTGGTTTGATGATTAAAAACTACAACAATATAGAAGAAGGCGATGTAATTGAAGCTTATAAAAATTACGAAGTAAAAAGAAAATTATAAGAGTCTTAACTCAAGCAAACAAATAAAACACAAACAAAAGAAACGGCGCTATTATAGCTTCGTTTCTTTTTATTTATACGGGCGTCAACTCATCAATTTTTACTAACTTTAAGGGCTCTATAAAATCATCTATTATGAATCATAGATTTACCGTCTATAATGCCAGTGCCGGTTCCGGCAAAACTTTTAATATTGCCAAGCATTATTTAAACAAAATAATGCAATCACAAGATTACACATATTTATATACGTTGCTAGGCGTAACTTTTACCAACAAAGCAGCCAGCGAAATGAAAACACGTGTATTGCAAAACTTGATACAAACTGCCAAAGGAGAAATAAATGATGTAATGTCAGCGGTAATGATTGCATCAAAAGATGTTATTCAAAAACAAACCGGCATCACCGATGCTAAAAAATACAAAGCAGAATTTATCAACCGAAGCAAAAAAAGATTAGACGAGGCACTACATAGATATGACGATTTTCAACTAACTACCATCGATAAAATGATGTATAAAATCATCCATACCTTTGCCCGCGATATGGATTTGCCTGCCGATGTCGAAGTCGTACTCGATTATAAAGAAATAATTTCGAATCTGATTGATAAACTCATTGCAAAATCAAAAAAAGGAGACGAACTATCCGAATTTTTGATAGAAATGTCTAAAAATAAAGTAGATGATCAAAAATCTTGGGACATAAAAAACGACTTATTTAACATCAAAGATATTATTTTTGACGATAATTATTTTACCGAAATAAAAACGCTTCAAGACAAAAAACTATCGGATTTCAAAGCATTAAAAAAAATCCTACTAAAAAAATATAGAGGCTTAGAAAAAAAGATACATGAAGTTGGTAAACAAGGTTTTGAACTGACAAAATCACATCCTGAAGTATTTAATGTATCTGTTTTTTTTAGAAGATTTATAAAAAGTAATGAATTTGATAAAATTGCAATTGGCACCAATCTTATTAAAGAATTAAACAAAGATAAACCCATCTTTTACGTAGGAACAAAACATAAAGCACTACAAAAAACCGATCCGGTACTGGCACAAGAAATAGCTGAAAACATAAATACACAACTATTAGAACCCGTAAAAAAAGCGGTGTCGTTTATTGAAAACGAATTCGAGGATATTTATGCAACATACAACCTGACAAAAGCCATCCTTCGCGAAGTAAACGGACTGAGCATTCAAAAAGCGTTATTGGAAGAAATAGAAACCTATAAAGCAGAAAACCACAGTATTTTTATCAATGATTTTAACAAACTTATTTTAGAGCAAATTCTCAAAAATTTGGAGAGCGACACACCTTATATCTATATGCGATTGGGCGAAAAATACAGGCATTATTTCGTCGATGAGTTTCAAGATACTTCTGATTTGCAATGGCACAATCTAATTCCTTTAATCAAAGAAGCGCTCTCAAAAGAGTTTGACAATCAAACACTTGGCGATGCCATGCTGGTAGGCGATGCCAAGCAATCTATTTACCGATTTAGAGGTGGAAAACCCGAACAGTTTATCGCCTTAAGCAATCCAAAAAAAATAAATGAAGAAGGCAATCCGTTTTATCCATTAAGCGACAAAAACGTAGAAAATTTGCAATACAATTGGCGTAGCCAAGCAGAAATCGTTGGTTTTAACAATCGGTTTTTTAGCACTTTTACACAAGAATTACTACTGCCTGAATACCAACAAGTCTATGAAAATGTCATACAAAAATTACCGGCACACAAAGCAGAAAACGAAGGCTATGTACAAATTCAATTTCTAGATAAAGAAAACAAAGATCACGCTGCGGCTGTATTGGAAGCAATTCAAAAGGCAGCAGAAAATGGATTTACCAAGGACGAAATCTGTATCTTAATAAACCGAAAGAAAGAAGGTTATCCCATCTCAGACACTTTAATTAGTCATGGAATAGACATCATTTCTTCTGAAACGCTGCTCGTCGCCAATTCAAAAAAAGTGCAATTTTTAATGGGTTGGATTAATTTCTTAGAAAATGGCGCTACCGACTTATGGTATCCAAGCATTCAATATTTGGCAGAAAATGATGGGCTTGACAAAAATATATTGTACACAAAAATCTTAAAAGGCAAACAAAAATTAAGCAAGAAAGAACGCATTGCAAAACTCGAAGAATTTGGTTATTACATCGATTATAAACTACTTACCAAAATGAATTTATACGATGTAAGCATTTATCTAATTCAAATATTTGGACTTCACAAAGACAAAACAGAACAGGCTTATCTACAAGCTTTTGTAGAAGAAATTCACCAATTTTATACAAAAACCACTTCAGGTATTCGCGATTTTATCAATCATTGGAACCGCATTCAAGAAAGTTTTAGCATTCATATTTCAGAGCAAAAAAATGCCGTAAATATGATGACCGTACACAAAGCCAAAGGACTGGAATTTCCAGTGGTTATTTATTACGCCAATGCAGATGTTTTTTCTAGCAAAGACAAAGAAAACAAGGTGTGGGTTGAAACAAACCCCAATGATTTTGCCGGTTTTTCAATGTTACCTGTTGCTATGAAAAGTATTGAAAACAGTAAAAACCCCGATTATAAAGCGCGTTTTTTGCAAGCATCAGAAGAACGAAAATTTGACAATCTCAATCGTTTATACGTAGCACTTACAAGAGCCAGCGAGCAATTATATATCATTTTAAATCCACTTGCGTCAAAAACAAAAAACAGAAATTTTAACCAAGTTTTTAAAGACTTTTTAGACACCGAAAAACAAACTTCGGACAATGAAGACGGCAATATTTATATTTATGGAAATTCAATCAGAAAAAATAAGCCTAAAAAAACACAAAAAGAACATTATCAATTGGCAAAAACCTATTTTAACAACTGGGCTCATGCCACAACGTCTTTATTAAAAATAAATACCAAAGGTTTTGAACGTTGGCAAGCGGACAAAAAATCTGCCATTGCCTATGGCACTATGATTCACGATATTTTATCACAAATAGAAACCTATACACAATGGCAAACTCATAAGCAAAAGTATTTGTCAAAAATAAAAAAAGAAGATAAAATTGACATCGAAAAAAGTATTGAAAAACTGCTTACACATCCAGATATTGTAAACTATTTTACCAATTCTTATGACGTCTTAAACGAACGCGACATCTTAATCCCAACAAAAAATCATAAATTTAGCTTACGTCGTCCCGATAGAATATTAATAAAGGATAATAAGCTAACTATAATTGACTATAAAACAGGTGTTTACCACAAACATCACGAAAAACAAGTCGATGAATATGCTCATTTATTAACAGAGATAGGTTATGTAGTAGATGAAAAAATATTGGTATATCTCGGTACAGAAATTAGAGTTAAGCGCATTACAAATCCATAATCCAAGTACGGCGGCGTTTGTGTTGCACGTGATCGTAGTTTTTCCAATTGGTAATCACGTGATGGTTGTCCTCAAAAACACCGGTGGTTTCAATATCTTCTACTCCGGTTTCTTTCATACGTTGGTGCAGTGCATTAAATAACAATACTGCTACACCTTTGGCTTCATATTCAGGCAAAGCACCTGTTAACAAAGTATCCACGCAACTTGGGTGTTTTAGACTTTGCATAATATGATACCAACCAAATGGAAACAGTTTACCGTTTGCTTTTTTCATTCCTTCAGACAAAGACGGAAGCGCAATCAAAAAACCCACAAATTGATCAGCATCTTTTATAAAAAACGTAAATTTAGGGTCAAGGATACTAAAATATTTCTTTTTATAATAATCTTTTAACGCATCATCCAAAGTTACTACGTAGGGCAATCTGGCAAAAGCTTGGTTTAAAATTTCAAAAGCATGTGGTGCATAACTGATTAATTCTTTTTTAGACGAAGGCTGGATAACCTCCAAGCCAAAGCGTTTGAACACTATCTTAGAACCTCTCTCACCTTTTAAAATAGGCTTATCCGTCAATTTTAAATGAAATTCGATCCAATCATTTTCTTTTTTAAAACCATATTTATGCATCAAATTTTTATAATATGGCAAATGATATACCGAAGCAATCGAAGGCAATTCCTCAAAACCTTCTATCAGCATGCCTTGTGTGTCAAGATTGGTGTATCCCAAAGGTCCATGTACTTTGACCATTCCTTTTTCACGCAACCATGCCAAAGCTGTATCCATCAAAAGTTTAAAACCTTTGTCGTCGTTATAAACCTCTAGACCGGAAATACGACCATACTTTGTGTTTGATTTCTTGTTATATTTATGATTTATAACAGCGGCAATTCTCCCAATCGGACGGCTTTTCCAATAAACCACCCACATTTTTAAATCGGAAAATGCAAGGGCAGGATGTTGTGTCCAATGCTTTTTTTCATCAGACTTCATCGGTGGAATCCAATAGGCATTGTCTTTATATAAAAGGTAAGGAAAATGAACAAAATCCTTAAAAACTTTTGCTGTATTTGCTTCTTTAATTTCGTATATCATCACAAAAAAATATTGCTTATTTAGTAAGTGTAAAAGTAAGAAATTAATTACAAAAAATGATAGATATTTTTAAATTCGTACATTTGTACAAATACAAGATTTATTTTTATATTTAAAGAATACAATTCATATTTTTATAACAACTCGATAAATTATTAACAAAATGAAACAAATACTTCTTTTGAGCCTTTTTATAATCAGCCTGGGACAAGCACAAAATCATCAGTCAACAAACAAAACTTTGATTCAAAACGAACGAAATGCCGCTTTGGCACGTATGCAGCACCACCCCATGGCAAATTCAGGTAATTACAATATCATATTTAACCGGCTTGACTTACAAATAGCAAATATGTCGCAACGGCAACTTTCCGGAAACATTACCACATATTACAAACCAAACAGTAATCTTAGCCAAATGGAATTTGATTTTACGCAAGCCATGCAAGTACAATCGGTTACCCATCACGGAAATTCGTTAAGCTTTTCGCAAAACAACGATGTGTTGAATATCACATTTACCAATCCACAACAAAGCGGTGTATTAGATTCTATATCAATTCATTATAACGGAAATGTCCCCTCAACCGGAATGGGATCATACAATGTAGAAACCCACAATAATGTGCCCGTAATTTGGACACTTTCAGAGCCTTACGGCGCTAAAGATTGGTGGCCTTGCAAACAAGATTTGACCGATAAAATAGACTCTTTGGAAGTTAGCATACATTATCCTGCCAGTGTTGGGGGGCAAAATATGAAAGCAATTTCAAACGGCTTGTTAACGTCTGAAAGCATCAGCAATAATGTCAAAACATCTACTTGGAAAAGTCGTTATCCTATTGCGGCATATCTCGTTGCTTTTGCCATCACCAATTATCAAAAATTTAGTTATAATGTGGGTATTTCGCAAGCATTTCCTATTGATAATTATTCATATCCCGAAGATTATAACACCAACGTTTCTGATGCACAAAGCATTGTTCCGGTAATGAATTATTTCGAACAAAAATTTGGTCCTTATCCTTTTAGAAATGAAAAATATGGACAGATCCAATTTGGCTGGGGTGGCGGTATGGAACATCAAACAGCTACTTTTATTGTAAATTATCACCGCTGGCTAACAGCCCACGAATTGGCACATCAATGGTTTGGTGATTATGTTACCTGTGGCTCTTGGCACGACATTTGGCTCAACGAAGGATTTGCAACCTATAGCGAAGCGCTTATTACAGAACATATAGATGGCCAAAGCGCATTTGATTCTTGGAAAGAATCTGCCAACAATCAAATTACCGGCAGTCCCAGTGGCGCTGTGTATGTAACAGACACTACCAGTATAAATCGTATTTTTGATGGTCGATTAAGTTACAAAAAAGGCGCTATGGTGCTCAATATGTTGCGGCTTAAAATGAGCGATTCCGATTTTTTTCAAGGCATCAGAAACTACCTCTCCGTACACGCATCAGCTTATGCCAAAACACCTGATTTGCAATTATCTATGGAAAATCAATACGGACAAAATTTGCAAGAATTTTTTAACGATTGGGTTTACGGCGAAGGATATCCAACCTATAATATCGATATTGTTGCTACGGGAACACCGCATCAATATCAAATCACGGTACACCAAACAAGCAGTCATCCTTCGGTGTCATTTTTTGAAATGCCACTTCCCTTTGCCTTTGGCGATGCCAATGGACTTGTACACACCACCACTTTAAACAACACTTATAACGGACAACAATTTACCATAGATGTAGGCTTTACACCCACACAAGTCGCCTTTGATCCGCACTACGATATTGTAAAAGGATCTACTACGCTAAACACAACGCTTTCTATCCAAAACAGCTTGTCCAAAAGTTTTAGCATATTTCCCAATCCAAGCGATGGATTGATACATATTATTAATAAAAATGATGTAAAAATCAATAAAATTGAAATATTTAATCTAATAGGAAAAAACATCAAAACAATTAAAAAAGTAGGCAAACATATCGACCTTGAAAGTTTGTCAAATGGCGCCTACCTCATAAAAATATATACTGATAAAGGAAATATTAGCAAAGAAATCATCAAAAAATAAGGATGTTATTTATGCAACAAAATACCAAAACATATACGCTTGACGAAGCTAAAAAAAAATTGGAAGCCTACTGTGCTTACCAAGATCGGTCGCATTATCAAGTAGAAAAAAAACTGCGAGAAATGTCAATGATTCCTGAAGCAATCGATATAATTGTGTTGCACTTAATCAACGAAAAATTTTTAAATGAAGCACGATTTGCGCATTCTTATGCACGGGGGAAGTTTAGACACAAACAATGGGGCAAACAAAAAATTGTTCAAGGACTAAAACAACATTATATTCATCAAAATCTTATCGAAAAAGCTTTGCAAGAAATCGACCAAGATGCCTATCGAGAATGTATTGCACAATTAATTGAAAAAAAGAAAAAAACACTTTTGGGTGGAAACACCTACGAAAACAAACAAAAAACAATACGTTACCTCTACCAAAAAGGATATAGCTATGAAGAATTTGTTGATTTTTTAGAATAATTATGTCTATTTTTGCGTTTTAATTTTTGATTTTTACAATTTAGAATATGTCAAAGGCTTTAGTCATTATCCCCACTTACAACGAGAAAGAAAACATCGAAGAAATCATTCGTTATGTTTTTGATTTGCCCCGCGATTTTGATATTTTGGTCGTTGATGACAATTCGCCCGACGGCACAGCCAAGATTGTAGAAACTTTACAAAAATCATTTCCTGACACATTGCATTTGCTAAACCGCAAAAACAAAGAAGGATTGGGCAAAGCCTATATTGCAGGATTTAAGTGGGCACTGCAACACGCCTACGACTATATTTTTGAAATGGATGCCGATTTTTCGCATCCACCCAAAAAACTTATCGATTTGTTGGGAAGCCTTGAAAAAAACGAAGCCGACATCAGTGTTGGCTCAAGATATATCGGTGGCAAAATTAACGTAATCGACTGGGATTTGTATCGCATTATGTTGTCTTATTTTGCTTCTATTTATGTGCGTATAATTACCCATATTCCGGTAAAAGACACCACAGCTGGATTTGTAGGTTATAAAAAAGAAGTTTTGCAAGCGTTTGATTTTAACAAAATAGAGTTTGTAGGCTACGCTTTTCAGATAGAAATGAAGTTTAAAGCTTGGAAAAAGGGCTTTAAAATTATAGAAGTCCCCATTGTTTTTACCGACAGAATCAAAGGAAAATCAAAAATGCACGGCGGCATTATTTCCGAAGCCATTTGGGGCGTGCTCAAAATGAAATGGAAAAGTATATTTCACCACTAATAACACAAAAAAAGCTACCCAAAACATTGGATAGCTTTAAAAAAAATATAATTCTACGGTTTAATTTTTAGTACCTAAAAGCAAAACTTCTTGTACGACAATTTCCGTTACATATCGTTTTTGTCCATCTTTGGTTTCATAAGAGCGGTTGGTTAATTTGCCACCTATGGCAATTTCTTTGCCTTTTTCAACATAGTTTTCAA